>Ga0335078_10000151_pt1 | contig 115410 bp, 105 predicted proteins | sample Lox_Sample_32_FD_206711 | JGI IMG/M metagenome (GOLD analysis project Ga0335078, IMG submission 206711) | Soil microbial communities from Loxahatchee National Wildlife Refuge, Florida, United States - Lox_Sample_3.2 | ecosystem: Environmental > Terrestrial > Soil > Wetlands | place: USA... | reverse complement strand
TGTCGGCCATCGGCGTGGCGGCGACCAGCCAGGCCTGGCTGCCCGGGCCGGACGGCACGTTCCGCCGCCCCGCCGCGCTGTCGCTCGGGGACCTGCCGCCTGGCTACCAGCCCGACGAGGGCCTGGCGCGGGCGCTGCGGATGACGCGGCCGGTGGTGGCCGAGGCCAGCCGGCAGCTCGGCATCCCGCCCGAGGTGCTGTGGGGGCTGAGCGCGCACCCGGACCTCGTCGCCGCCGTGCAGCGTGAGCTCAGGCTCCGCGCGGGCGAGTTACGTGCCGGGGATCCTCCTCAGCACGGTTCGTAGTTCCGTGCTAGGCTGATCGCACGAAATCAGCTCCATCAAGCCATGAAACCGGGAGTGCTGGTGATGGCTCAGGCGACTGGCCAGGTGACGTGCGCGGCGTGCGGCCGGGCGCTGCCACCCCCGCGGGGAACGGGCCGGCGGCGCCGGTACTGCGATGCGACATGCCGCAGCGCTGCCCGCCGCCAGCGGGAGCTGTCGGCGGGCAGCACCGCGACGATCGTTAAGAAAAAATTGACAGCGACTCAGCGTCATGGCAACCTTGACATTGTGCCGGGTGACCCCGGAACGGATGACCCGGTGGCCATCCGGGTCCGCGGCGCCGCGCGGCACCTGCTGGCCGGGCTCGGGCCGACGGCGGCGGGCTCGCCGCTCGACGCGGTGGCCGCCGCGCGCGAGCTGGCTGCCGCCAGCCACGCGGCCCAGCAGGCGGCGGTGGACCGGGCGCGGAGCGCCGGGCACAGCTGGAGGGAGATCGGTGACGTGCTGGAGACCACGCGGCAGGCCGCGTTCCAGCGGTTCGGCCGGCCCGTCGACCCGCGGACCGGGCAGCCGATGAGCCGGGTCACGCTGGCCGGCGCGGAGGACCGGGCGGTCGCGCTGATCGGCCTGCTCACCCAGGGGCGCTGGGCTGCGGCCCGCGCGGGGTTCAGCGGCCCGATGCTCGCGGCGCTGGACGCCGGCCAGCTGGCTGGCGTCTGGGCACAGCTGGCGGGCACCGTCGGCCGGCTGGAGCGGCTCGGCGAGCCGCTGGCGTTCCCGGCCGGCGAGCACACCGTGGTCGACGTCCCGCTGGCCTTCGAGGCGGGTGAGCGGACCGGGCGGGTCAGCTTCGGCCCGGACGGCAAGGTCACCGGCTTGTTCATCCGGCCTGCGGCCAGTTAACTCAAACCGGAGATGGAGCAGATGAGCAGGCGTTATGAAACCGGCGGCGAACGGCAGGACCCATGGGGTGGGCGCCAGGACCGGCGGCCGTGGTTCGGGCCGAAGCGGATCGGCGTCGGGCTGCGCCCGCAGACCTGGCCGGGTTACCTGGTCACCGGTCTGGTCGTCGCGGTGGTCATCGTGATCATCGCGGCGGCGCGGGGCCGCTGGCAGCCCGGGGTCCTGATCGCGTTCGTCCCGCTGGTCGTGTTCGGCGCCATCGCGGCCGTCAGCCGGCGCTGACCCGCCGGCCGGCCCTCAGCTGGGCTGCAGCGGGCAGTCAGGTTTCGCCGCTACGTTGGGGACATGGACGAATTCCGGGCCCGGCGCGTGGTCGATGCGCTGCGCGACCGTGGCATCAACGGGCACCTGGCCAAGGTCGGTGTCAGCCAGTACGGCGTGCTCGTGTCGCTGCCCGACGGCCGGCAGGCGGAGTGGGACACCGATGGCACGGCCGGCCTGGAAGCCCAGGTGATGCAGGACGGGATGCTGGTCGGTTACGTGCCGCAGATCGAGGGCTCCGAGGACTTCGACGAGGCGCAGGTGATCGACGCCATCGCCCGGACCGACTACGACCAGCCGGTAGCCCGCCAGCGCGCGGCCGCGCCGCCGGCCGCCGCGCCGCTGCCCCGCGAGGGCGGCGTGTTCCGCCGGTTCCTCGACGGTTTCCGGTACCGGTAAGGCCGGCCGGGTCAGCGGCCCCGCTCGGTCGGGATGCCCAGCGCGCGGATCACGTCGCCGGTCCGGTCGAAGGGCTGCCCGGCGGGCAGCGCGGCGATCGCGTCGGTCACCTCGTCGGGCGCCCCCTCGCGCTGCAGGTAGTCCAGCATCGTGTCCCGGTCGGACGGGAACTTGTGCGGCTCCAGCCAGCGGGCGACCGCCGACCGGCGCTCCACGTCGGCCGGGGTCATCCCGGCGGGCGTGCCCGGCGCCACGTCCTCGGGCAGCTCCTCATCCAGCGGGGGTTCCTCGAACGGCTCGCTCTGCCGCCACTCCTCGGAGTGAGCCGGCTGGCCGGTGTGGGTGATCGCCTCGTCCTCGTGCTTCAGCTGGTCATCCAGCCGGGGGCTGTGCTCGGTGCTGCCTCGTTCCATGTCGGTGCCTTTCGTCACGAGCTGGGGGTTGCGGGGGCGGCGGGCGGCGCCGCGGCCGTGGCCGCCGGCCGGTCCCGGGTGGTGAACGACAGCCGCCCGTCCGCGGCGTCGACGATGACCTCCTGCCCAGGATTGATCTGCCCATCCAGCAGGAGCCTGGACAGCTCGTTGTCCACCTCGCGCTGGATGACCCGGCGCATCGGCCGCGCGCCGAACTCGGGCTGATAGCCGCGGTCCGCGATCCAGTCCACGGCGGCCGTGGTGAAGGTCACGGTCACGTCCTGGGCGTGCAGCCGGCGCTGGGTCTCCGTCAGCAGCAGCCCGGTGATCTGCCGCAGCTCGGTCTGGTCGAGCTGGCGGAACACGATGATCTCGTCGATCCGGTTCAGGAACTCGGGGCGGAACGATTCCCGCAGCCGCCGCATGAGCTGCTCTTGCAGGCTGCCCTGCTGCCCGGCGACGGCGGCCGCGTTCCCGGCGAAGCCCAGCGGGCCGGCCCGGCGGGTGACCAGGTCCGAGCCCAGGTTGCTGGTCATGATCAGCACCGTGTTCTTGAAGTCCACCGTCCGGCCCTGGCCGTCGGTGAGCCGGCCGTCGTCCAGGATCTGCAGCAGGGTGTTGAACACGTCCGGGTGGGCCTTCTCGATCTCGTCGAGCAGCACCACGGAGTAGGGCCGCCGCCGCACCGCCTCGGTGAGCTGGCCCGCCTCCTCGTAGCCGACGTACCCGGGCGGCGCGCCGACCAGGCGGCTGACCGTGTGCCGCTCCTGGAACTCGCTCATGTCCAGCCGGATCATCCGGCTGTCCGCGCCGAACAGCGCCTCGGTCAGCGCCCGGGCCAGCTCGGTCTTGCCGACCCCGGTGGGACCCAGGAACAGGAAGCTGCCCACCGGGCGCTGCGGGTCGCCCAGCCCGGCCCGCGACCGGCGGACCGCCTCGGCCACCGCGCTGACCGCCTCGTCCTGGCCGATGACCCGCTCGTGCAGATGCTGCTCCAGGCGCAGCAGGCGGTCCTTCTCCTCCTCGGTGAGCTGGTGCACCGGGATGCCGGTGGCCCGCGCCACCACCTCGGCGATGTCGCTGACCGTGACCTCCGGCACGGCCGGCTGGTCCCCGCCGAGCTGCTCGATCTGCCGCCGGACGCCGGTGATCTCGTCGCGCAGCTGGGAGGCTTGCTCGTACTGCTCACTGGCCACCGCCTGGTCCTTGTCCCGCTGCAGCTCCTCGGCGCGGCGCTCCAGGTCGCGCACGTCCCGGCCGGGCGTCTTGGTGCGCAGCCGGACCCGGGCCCCGGCCTGGTCGATGAGGTCGATGGCCTTATCCGGCAGGAACCGGTCGGTGACGTACCGGTCGGCCAGCTCAACGGCGGCCACCAGCGCCTCGTCCGCGTAGCGGACCTGGTGATGTGCCTCGTACCGGTCGCGCAGCCCGCGCAGGATGGTGATCGCGTCGTCCACCGTGGGCTCGGGGACCAGGATGGGCTGGAACCGCCGGGCCAGCGCGGCGTCCTTCTCGATGTTCTTGCGGTACTCATCCAGCGTGGTCGCGCCGACGACGTGCAGCTCACCGCGGGCCAGGGCCGGCTTGAGCATGTTGCCCGCGTCCATCCCGCCCTCGCTGCTGCCGCCCGCGCCGACCAGGGTGTGCAGCTCATCGATGAAGATGATCAGTTCGTCGCTGTGTTCGCGGATCTCGTCGACCAGCCGCTTGACCCGCTCCTCGAAGTCGCCGCGGTACCGGGTGCCCGCCACCACGCCGGATAGCTCCAGCTGCATCACCCGCTTGCCGGTCAGCGTCTGCGGCACCTCGTCGTCCACGATGCGCTGGGCGAGGCCCTCGACGATCGCGGTCTTGCCCACCCCGGCCTCGCCGATCAGCACCGGGTTGTTCTTGCCCCGCCGGGACAGCACCTCCACGGTCTGCTCGATCTCCTCGTCCCGGCCGATCACCGGGTCGATCCGCCCCTCCCGGGCCAGCGCGGTCAGATCCCGGCCGAAGTCGTCCAGGGTGGGGGTGGCCGACCGGGAGCCGCCTGCCCCGCCCGGGCCGCCTGGGCCGCCCGGGCCACCTGTCTGCCCGGGTCCCTGGCCGGCCAGCGCGCGCTGCAGCGTCTCGGGTGTGACCCGCGCCGCGGACAGCATCCGGCCGGCCCCGGATTCCGGGTTCACCGCGAGCGCGAACAGGATGTGCTCGGGCCCGATGTAGGTGGACCCGACCGCGCGGGAGATCTGGTGCGCGTCCAGCAGCGCCCGCTTGGCGCCCGGGGTGAGCTGCGGCGGCTGGCCGCTCGGCAGGCCGGCCTGCTCCTGCCGCTCGATGCCGGCGATCAGCGCGTCCGGGTCGGCGCCCGCGCGGGCCAGCAGCTCGCGGGTGGGCTCCAGCCGGGCGGCGGCCCACAGCAGCTGCTCGGTATCCAGGTCCGCGCGGCCGTTCTCGGCCGCCTGCCCGGCGGCCACGCCGAGCAGCTCGCGCGCGGGCCCGCTCATCAGCCGGGTGATGTCCACTCGACGGGCGGGCTGGCGCGGGCCGGCTGTGCCGTAGATGCGGGCGAGGAACTCATCGAACGGGCTGCGGTCTTCTGGTCCGTAGAAACCGCTGGTCATGGAGCCTCTCCTGGTGCCATGTGACTGTTTTGTCCGTTGTTACAGCCCGGTCCCTACCCCTTATGTTCCGGACGACCCCGATCCGGTGGCGGCCGGTGGCGGCCCGGCGGGCTGCCCGGGGGGCCGCTCGGGGTGCTGCGATGCGGCGGCCGCCGGCTCGAGGTCGGCCAGCGTCAGCAAATGGGCGGGGGCCGCGGGCAACGGATGGCTGCTGGTGATGGAGAGGTCGGCGCGTACGTGCACGAGTTCCCCGGGTTCCAGCAGCCGCCAGCCCGGGTCGTCGTCCATCCGCTCGCTGGCCACGATCACCGACGGGTGCTGGGCCAGGTGCGCCGACCTGGTATGGATCCGGTGGCTGGTGGCGTCCAGGGCCCGGCTGGTGCCGGCGCCGGCCGGGCGGTCCAGCAGGTAGAGCTCGTGGGTCGCCGGGTAGCGCAGCGCCCACAGATCGGCCGGGGTGACCAGGATCAGGTTGAGCGCGTACAGGGGGAGCCGGGCGCTGATCCAGCGGGTCGCGGCGACCAGCCCGCCAGCCAGATCGCCGCCGCGCCGCCGGGTTTCGGCGGTGACCAGCGCGAAGACCCGTTCGCTGTCCGTCTGGCCGCGGACCAGCTGGGCCGCGTCCAGGTCCGCGAGGCGCCGGTCCAGGATGTCGAGCCCCTGGACCACGCCGTTGTGCGCGAACAGCCGGGAGTCCTGCAGGAACGGGTGGGTGTTCTCGATCGTGTGCGCGCCGGTGCTCGCGTACCGTACGTGGGCCACGAACGTGCTGCCCCGCAGGTCGTGGGCGGCCGTCGCGAACTCGGTGTCCTCCCACGCGGCGATCGGCTGCTTGGCCAGCGTCGCCTGGCCGCCGGGGGTGAACGCGCCGACGCCGGCTCCGTCGGGATTGCGGTGGCTCTGCGCGGACAGGCTGTCCGGGGCGTCGAGCAGCCAGAACGTCGCCGGCGCGGTTTCCCGGCCGGCGTGCAGCCCGAACAGGCGGCACATGGAGTGCTACCGGGGCGTGCCCGGCCGCCGCTGGTCCATGAGGCCACTGTATTCTCCAGCCCGGCGCCGCCTCGCGCCGCATCCCCCCGATCCGAGGAGGCAGCCCGCCTGACCCCGGCCGCCTTGCTGGTCATGGACGTGCAGCAGGGCATCGTGGACCGGTTCGCCGGCCAGGCCGAGGTGACCACGTGCGCGGCCCAGCCGGATCGTCCCAGTGGCCCGGGTCGCCCTGGTGGCCGGTCGTCCTAGTGGCAGAGCCCCATGGGCTGCGACCGGCCGCAGTGATTGCCCACGAACCGGATCCCGGTACCGGTGCCGTCCCAGATGAGGTCGGCCGGCCGGTTACGGAAGGCCACGTTGCCCAGGATCGTGTCGTGCCGCGGGTTGGCGCCGTGGGTGAGCTTCCTGGCGCTCGCCACGACGATGCCGCCCGAGTTGATCTGGTGACCGTGGTTCCCCCTGACCTCATTGCGGGCGACCAGGGTGCGCGTCGCGCCCAGCAGCAGGATGCCCCCGCCCCTGAGGCTGACCGGCGTGTCCTCGCTCTTCTTGCAGAACTTGTTGTTCCGCCGCACCGTGTTGTGCGTGATGACCGCGTTCCCGGCCCCGCCGGGCTGCCCGTCGTCGAGCACCATGATGCCCTGGCAGTTGTGGGCGGCCAGGTTGCCGAACACGGCGACGTGGCGGGCATGCCGGATGAAGATCCCGAACAGGTTCCCGATCGCGACGTCGTCGCGGACCACGCTGTCGGCGTGCGGTGAATCACCGACGTAGAAGCCCGCCTCATGGTTGCCGATCGCCACGTCGTGGGCGAACATGCTCCGGCTGGACACGAAGCGCGAGATGCCGTAGTCGCCGTCGTTCACCGCGGTCACGCCGGTCACCGTCAGGCCGTCCGTGCCGTAGCCGAACACGCCGTTGTCCGGGAACCCGGCGACGTACAGGCCGGTGATCGTGTCGCGACGGACCCGCTGGTACACCTGGCCCGTGTTCGGGTTGACCCGCTTGGCCAGCACGCACACACCGGTGACGCCGAACGCCTTCCGGCACAGGGTGTGCGGCCGGTGCCGCGGTGGCTTCAGCACCGTGCCGTGCAGAGAGTTGCCCGAACCGCGCAAAGTAATACCATCGGTGCGGATTTGAACGGCCTGCCGGTAAACGCCTGGCCTGACCAGGACAGTATCTCCCGGATGGGCGTGATTGACCGCTCTCTGAATGGACTGACCCGGCGATACCACGATAATTGAGCCTGGCATTTCCGGGCGGACATGGCTGGCCAGCGCGGGTGCCGCCCCGGCCAGGCTGAGTGAGATTCCGAATGCTGCCGCGCACGCAGCGGTATAAATCTTGCGCATCGATACCCCCTAGCGTGAAATGCACGCTGGTCCCCCCCTGGACCGACGCATACCAAAGCGACAGTAGCGAAGCGGATTGTGCTTGGCAAGCAATCAGTGCGCATTTTTTGAATGACCATCAGGCCGCCTGCCGGCCGGGCATTATCGCTGAATCTCCACCAGCAGGATCCAGGCGTTGGCGATCGAGCCGGCGAAGGCCAGCAGCAGCTCGGGGACCAGCCAGTACAGCCCGCCGCCCGCGCCGGCCAGCATGCTGATCCCGGCCACGGCCATCGGGACCGTGGCGGTGAGGACGACGATGAGCGGCACGACGGTCCAGATCCTCGGCTCGCCTGGCTCTCGGGACACCTGCAGCCGCTTGGTCAGCAGGGCGGTCCCGAGCAGCACCCCCAGGCCGCCGATCTCGACGCCCAGCACCACCCGGCCCTGCCCGGGTACCAGCACGAACACCGACAGCAGCAGGAGCCCGAGCAGGATGGACAGCGTCTCGGCCGCCCGGATCGGCAGCCTCCGGTCGGCCAGGATCCGGCCCAGGTTGATGGACACGGCCACGAAGATCAGCCCGGTGAGCGCCGCGGCCGCGCCGGCGCTGGCCACGAACAGGTCATGCCAGTCGGCGGGCTGGTAGGAGGTCATTGCGGCAGCCTGGCACGGTCGCCCGCGGAAGATCTACTGGCCGGCCAGCGGAGCGAGCGGGGGAGGGGAGTCAGCCCCGGTGGCTCGGTACGGTGGGCGGCGTGTGCTCCGAGCATCCGCTGGCCCGGCTGATCGCCGCGGCCGCGGCCGGCCAGTTCCCCGACCCCGACGGGAGCTGGCAGCGCGTGCCGCCGTGGCGCCCCGGGTTGGAGGCGGTCATCTCGTTCACCGGGCACGCGGTGTTCGCCATCCGCGCGGACATCCCCGGCAAGCTCCTCACCTCGCTTGGCGCCGACGGGTTCGGCGGTGCCCATGACCCGCGGCTGATCTCGGCCGTGGCTGGGCCGGACGGCTGGATCGACTGCCTGGACCTGCTGCTGGCGGCGCGGGGTACGGGGCATCCCGAGACCCCGGCCCGGCTGGTCGACCGCCCCGACCTGGCTGAGCATCCACGCGCCCGGTTCGCCGCCGCGCTCCGTGACCAGCCCCGGGTGCTCGGCTACCCGGACCCAGCCCGGTCCGCGCTGGCCACGCTCAGTCGTGGGCTGGCCGGGCTGACCGAGCTGAGCTTCGAGCTGGAGCCCGCGCGCCGTGCTCAGCGGGCCGGCCCGGACCTGGTCAGCGCCGCGCTGTCGGCCGTGCCCGCGGGCCAGCTGACGGTGGCGGCGGCCGCGCCCGGCAACGCGGCCAGCGTCCGGGCGCTGCTGGCCGCCGGGTTCGTCCCGCTCGGCTCGGTCCAGCTTTTCCGCCGGCCCGTGACCGAGCCCGGTTCTTAGGCAGGCCACGTGGGGCACGACGCGGCGCTGGTGCGGGGCTGCGACTCGCTGCTCGACCTCGATCGGCAGGCATCCGGCAAGCCCGTCCCGGCTGGCCGTGCGGCGCGCCTGTGGCGGCGGCTGCCTGGGCGGGCGGCAGCGCTGTTCACCGGGCACTGCCTCATCGACGGGCGACGCTGCCCCCGTTAGGGTGGCAGGCCATGGCCGCCCCCGCTGACGCCGCGGCCCGGGAGGCCATCGCCGCCAACCTGGGCCGCCTTCAGCGCGCCGCGCTGCCCGCGGCCGGGCTCAAGGCCGCGTCGGTCGCGGTCTGCGTGGTGCATCGCCGCGACGTGCCCGCCCTGCTCATCACCAGGCGAGCGGACAGCCTGCGCAGTCACGCGGGCCAGTGGGCCCTGCCCGGTGGGCGGCGGGACCAGGGAGAATCAGCCGAGGACGCGGCGCGGCGGGAGCTGAGCGAGGAAACCGGTCTGCACGTGCCTGCCGGTGACGTACTCGGGCTGCTCGATGACTACGTCACCCGGTCGGGATATCTGATCACCCCGGTGGTGATCTGGGGCGGTCCGGTCAGCCCGCCGCTGCGCGGCCCGGAGTCCGAGGTCGCGGAGATCCACGTGATCCCGCTGGCTGACTTCGACGTCACTCCGCGGCTGGTGCGCATCCCGCAGTCCCCGGCGCCAGTCATCCAGCTGCCGCTGCTCGGCGGGTACCTGCACGCGCCGACGGCCGCGATCATCTACCAGTTCTGCCAGGTGGCCCTGCACGCCAGCATGATCAGGGTGGCCCATTTCGAGCAGCCCGTTTTCGCCTGGAAGTAACGGCCAGCGGCGGGCGGCGGGGTGGTGGCCGTCGCGGGTCCGCCCGGCCGGCTGGGAGCTGGCCCGGACGGTCCGCCGCCCGGCGCCCGTCCCCGGGCGCGGTGGGCTGCTCACTCAGGGACGGGAGTTCCTTGAGGTAGCCGCGCAGGATCGCGGGCCGGTGGTCGTCGTCCCGGCGGCGGCCGCCGCCGCCAGGTGGCGCGGCGGGCTCGGGCTCGCCGCCGCCCCCGCCCCCGCCGCCGTTGCCGGGCTGCTGGCCCGGCCGCCCGGCGGCGGAGAGCGCGCCCCAGGCCCCCAGCCCGGCCCCGAGCAGCGGGAAGAAGATCAGCACGAGCAGGTACCCGGCGGCCGTGTCGGCGATGCTCATCTCGAAATCGACCAGGCCGTTAGCCCGGAACGGGGGCTCGAGCTGGTTCAGGTTCTCGGTCACGCTCTTGATCGTGACCGGCCGCTGCCTCTGGTCAGCGGCGTTGAACACCCAGTGCAGCGGCTGTGCCTGGTGTGGCAGCAGCGCGATCGTGCCGGTGTACAGCACGCAGGCGACCAGCGCCGCGGTCATCCCGGCGCACAGCCCGGCGGCCAGGCCCTGCCGGGCGCGCGCTTCGGCCAGCGGCAGCGGCCTGGGCCCGTTCCCGGCGCGGTGCCGGCGTCGCGTCCGGCGCGCGGTCACCACCCCGGCCGCGACGCCGGTGGCCAGGGCCAGCAGGACGGCCAGCGCCCGCCCGGCGCGGTACAGGTCGGCCTGCCATGAGGCGTGCAGATGCAGCAGCCCGCCCCGCGGCGGCAGCAGGTACAGCAGCAGCCCGGCCGCGGCGCCCGCGGCGACGCCGGTGGCCAGCGCGACCGGGCTGGCCACCGGCCGCCGCGACGTCACCGCGAGCACCCAGCCGATATACGCGGCCAGTACCACCAGGAACACGATCTCGCCGACCCAGACCCCGGCCAGCGCGGGTCCTCCCGTCGGCCGGGGACCGGCCGACCGCATCACCTCGGCCTTGACCGCCACGAGCGCGAACACCGTCGCGTAGCCGCTGGCCCGGACGATCCGTGCGGCCCGGCTGGGGCCGGCCGGGCCGAAGATCCGGCGGGCGGGCCAGGGCGCCGCGGCCAGCAGCAGCGCGACCACGATCACATCCACCCGGTTGACCACGGTGGTCACCGTGGCCCGGGTCGCGGGCCACCCGGCCCACACCAGCCCGCCCGCAGCCGCCAGGAACACCGCCCAGTACCTGATGTTGCGAGGCATCCCGGGCCTCCCTCGCGCCAGCCAAACCCCCTGCCAGCCAGGCTAACCCGGCGGTGGCAAACCATCCCCACCGGCCGCCCCGATGCCGGTGGCGGGCCCGGCGGACGGCTACCGCCGGTCCGCCGGGACGCTGCCCGGATCGGCCGGGGTGGCCGGCTCCAGGGCCGGTGCCGGTTCGCGCTGGGCTGCGGTAGCCAGCAGGCAGCCGCCCAGGATGAGCGCGAACGATACCGCGATCGTGGCCGTGAACGGCTCGCCCAGCAGCGTCACCCCGGCGGCCACCGCCACCGCCGGGTTGACGTAGGTGAACACCATGCCCCGCGACGTGCCGACCTCCCTGAGCAGCGCGAGGAACACGATGAACGCGCACGCGGTACAGATCACCCCCAGCGCCGCGAGCGCGGCCAGCGCCTGCGCCGACGGCAGGTGATGCGGCCAGGTGATGACGGCCGCGGGCGCGTAGACCAGCGCGGCCAGGCTGAGACAGGCCGCGGTCATCGGCAGCGCCGGGACGTCAGCCAGTTTCCGGGTGGCGATCAGCGGGGCGCTGGCATAGCCGACCGCGACCAGCAGCACTTCGACAATGGCCCAGCCGTTCCCGCCGCCGAGGTCCGGCGCGGCCAGTACGGCCACCCCGGCCAGGCCGATGATCAGGCCGGTCCAGCGCCGCGGGCTGAGCCGCTCGGTGCCACCGGTGAGCCGGGCGATGACCACGCCGATGATCGGCACCGCCGCGATCAGCAGCCCCGCCAGCGAGCTGGGCAGCCGCCGCTCCGCGTCGGACAGCAGCCCCCACGGGATGATCATTTCCAGCGCGGCGAACGCCACCAGCAGCCACCAGTACCGGCGCAGGGTGCCCAGCTGCCCGGACCGCAGGGCCAGCGGCAGCAGGACCACGGCGCCCAGCGCGGTCCGCGCGAACACCACGACGGGCACGGACACGTCCCGCACCGCGACCTTGATCAGCAGATAAGGAATGCCCCACACGACGCACATGATCGCGAAGAGCACCCAGCCTCGCCGGCTCACCGTCACCCCACATCCTGCTCGATCCTGCTCGCTGACGGGCGGGCGGCCCGTCAGGCCCGGTCGCGATTATGCCGTGGCCCGCTCCCCGGCCCGGGTCAGCTGTACCCCAGGTCATGACCGCGGGCCCGCATGGCCCGCTGCACGGCCGCGCGGCCTGGCGGCGGGGCGGCCTCGGTCGCCGCCGCCGCCCGCAGGCCATCCAGGGCCAGGTCGGCGAACCGGCGCCAGGCCTGCGGCGCTGCCTCGGCGGTCCGGCTGACCAGCCCGGCGTTGGCCATCAGCAGCAGGGCCAGGTCTTCCGGCACGAAATCGGCGCGCAGCGCGCCGCTGGCCTGGGCCCGCCCGGCGATGGCCACCAGGCTGGCGTAGGCGCGCTCGCGCAGCGCCTCCAGCTGCGGCGCGCCGCTGACCCGCGTGATCAGCAGGTCGGCGACGCCGCGGCCGGTGCTCTGCAGCTCACACAGGAAGCGGACGTGCGCGGCGAAGCCATCCCAGGGGTCGGGATCGGCCAGCGCCTCCCGCCCCGCGTCGATGACCAGCTGGAGGGTGTCCGCGAACACCGCGGCGGCCAGCGCGCACCTGGACGGGAAGTGCCGGTACAAGGTGGCATTGCCCACCCCGGCCAGCCGGGCGATCTCGTCGAGCGGTGCGTCCAGGCCCCGCTTGCCGTACAGCTGCCGGGCGGCGCTGATGATCGCCTGCCGGTTGCGGGCCGCGTCGGCCCGCAACCGGATGTCCCCCGCCTGCGTCGGTGCCACCTCAGCAGACTACCGGTAAGCAGGGAAGAGTCCCCATTTCTGCTAGGGTCGACGGCTATCCGCGGACCTCCCCCCGGTTACCTGCGGAAACCCAGCACCCGGCGCGGCCTGGCCCCCTCCCGCGGCCGGGTGCGCCGTTCGATGCCCCCGAGGAGTCGTCATGCGGCTGCACCTGCGCAATGTCCCGGCCCGGCTGGCCACCGGCGCCTACATCCTGCACACCGGCCTGGAGAAGTGGCATGGCACCCCGGAGCGGGCCACGGGCGTGCACGGGATGGCCACCGGTGCGTACCCGGTTGTCGGCAAGATCCCGCCGGAGACGTTCCTCAAGGCGCTGGCGGCCGCCGAGATCGGTACCGGGGCCGCGCTGCTGCTGCCGGTGGTGCCCAACCGGCTGGCCGGGCTGGCGCTCACCGCTTTTTCTGGCAGCCTGCTCGGCCTGTACCTGCGCACCGAGACGCTGCACAAGCCGGGCAGCGTCTGGCCCACCCAGGCCGGCACCGCGGTCAGCAAGGACGTATGGATGCTCGGCATCGGCCTGTCCCTGCTCGCCGAGCCGTCCGGCCCCCGCTGACCCACGCGGTGTGGCCGGCGGCGCGGGGGTTAGGTGGGGGCGCCGCTGGCTAGCCAGTCCTCGAAGCTGGTCGGCGCGATCCTGGCCCCGGCCCCGGGGAGGAGCACGTTGCCGGCCATGGTCGTGCCCATCGGGCCGTCCCAGGTCGGCACCAGGCGGAGTGTCTCACCCCGGGCGGCCAGGCTGCGCCGGGCCATATCGATCATGTCCTGGTTGTCCGGCCCGGATACGTCAAAATTCGGCTGCGGCCCGGCCACCGCCACCTCGGCCAGCACGCCGGCCACGTCATCCGGTGAGATCGGCCGCATCAGCAGCGGCGGCAGCGGGACCGTATCGCCGTTGCGGTTCCACGAGGCGACCATCAGCGGGAAGTCGAAGAACTGGGTGGCGCGGACGATGGTGGCTGGCACCGCCCCCTGGGTGACCAGCGCCTCCTGGGCGATCTTGCCACGGTAGTACGCGTTGTCCGGCACCAGCTCGACACCGACGATCGACAGCAGGACGTGATGGCCGACCCCGGCCCGCTGCTCGGCGGCCAGCAGGTTGGTGGTGGCCGTGCGGAAGAAGCGGTCGGTCTCCTCCGGGTCGGTGGCCGTGGTGTTCGTCGCGTCGATCACCGCGTCCGCGCCGGCCAGCGCCGCATCCAGCCCGTCACCGGTCAGCACGTCCACGCCGCCGGAGCGGCTGATGGGGACGGGGGCGTGCCCACCCTGGCGGACGGCGGCCATCGTGCGCTGGCCGATACGGCCGGTGGCGCCGGCCACTGCGATGCGCATGCTCTCTCCTCACTGGCCGTCAGCTGGTGCGCCCCGGTGGGTCTCGGTGAGGTGCAGCTGGATGATCGAGCCGATGTCCGGGTCCGGGACCAGGCCGAGCCGGGCCGCCCGCTCGCTGTGCACCCGGGCTGGCCAGCTGGCCACGATGGCGGCTACCCCGGGATCGGGTGCCCAGTCGATCAGGGCGGTCGCGGCCGGCCCGGCCGCCCGCCCGAGGGCGGCGGCCATCTCGCCCACGGTCACCGTCAGCGCGGGCAGGGTGACCGCGCTGCGGCCGCCCCAGTCGGCGTCGGCCGCCCCGGCCGCGCGGCGCAGCCCGGCGATGGTGCGCGCCGGAGAGGCCAGCGCCACGGCCGTGCCCGGATCGACCGGGCAGGTCGCGCGCTGGCCGGCCAGCGGCTCGCGGATGATGCTGGACATGAAGCCGGACGCGGCCGCGTTGGCCCGCCCCGGCCGCACGCACACCGTCATCAGCCGGACGGCCCGGCCACGCAGGAATCCCTTACGGGTGTAGTCGGCGAGCAGCTGTTCGCCGATCACCTTCTGCGCGCCGTAGCTGGTCTGCGGGTTGGGCAGCGTGTCATCGCCGATCACGGCCGGGAGCGGATGGTCGGCCGAGGCCCCGAACACGGCCAGCGAGCTGCTGAAGACCAGTACCGGGGCGGTGCCGGCCGCCCGGCAGGCGGCCAGCAGCGCGTCGGTGGCCCGCAGGTTGGCCCGGATACCGAGGTCGAAGTCGGCCTCACATTCCGCGCTGACCGCGGCGGCCAGGTGGAAGATGACCCCAGCGGCGGCGATCGCGTCCCGCACGGTGTGCGGGCCGGGGCCGCCGGCACCGGGATCGAGGAGACCCCCGAGGTCACCGGTGACCTCGGTGACCCGGGGATCATCGCGCAGGTCCGCGGGCACCGGCACCTGGTCGATAAGCGTCAGCCGGCCAAGCGGCTGGGCGCGGTCGCCCGCCACGTCGAGCCCACCCGTGGCCAGCAGGTCGCGGGCCAGGCGGGCGCCGAGAAAACCGGCCCCGCCAGTGATCACTACGTCAGGCACGGCGGCTCCGTCCTCGGGCAGACGAGGGCGTGTTTGCGCCCAGGATGGTCGGCGTAAGGTGATCGTACGTCTTCGATCACGGCAGCTGCTGACGGGCCACGGTCCCCAGCGGAAGGAGACTGTTGGTACCGGACCGCCAGCCATCGGCCACCGAGGTGCTGGCCGGCCTGCCCGCTCCGCGCAGCGACGCCGCCGAGCTCCGCGACGCGGTCCGGGCCATGCGGGCGGCGGACGGCCTGCTGCTCGGGGTGCTGGACGACGACCCGACCGGGTCGCAGGCCGTGCACGACGTCCAGGTGGTGACGGTGCTGGCCGAGGACGTCTACGCCGCCGCGCTGGACACCCCGGCCGCTACCTGTTTCGTGCTGACCAACACCCGCAGCCTGGACGAGCCGGCCGCGGCCGAGCGCGCCACCGACGCGGCCCGTGGCCTGCTCGCCGTGGCCGCGCGGCGGGACGCGCGGATCCAGCTGGTGACCCGCAGCGATTCGACGCTGCGCGGCCACGTGCTGGCCGAGGTCGGCGCGGTGCAGGCGGCCCGCCGCGAGGCACACGGCCAGGAATTCGACGGCGTGCTGCTGGTCCCCGCGTTCCTTGAGGCCGGCCGGGTGACCGCGGGTGACATCCACTGGGCACGCACCCCGGCCGGGCTGGTCCCGGTCGGCCAGACCGAGTTCGCGCGCGACCCCGCGTTCGGCTATGAGTCATCTGACCTGCGGGTTTTCGTCCAGGAGAAAAGTGGCGGTGCGATCCGGCGGGATCAGGTGACGAGCATCGGCATCCCCGACATCCGCTCCGGCGGGCCCAGCCGGGTCCGCGAGCTGCTGGCCAGCGTGGCCGGCGGGGCATGGGTGGTGGTCAACGCCACCGACCACGCCGACCTGGACGCGGTGGCGTGCGGGGTGCTGCTGGCCGAGCGGGACGGCCAGCGGTTTCTGTTCCGCAGCGGGCCATCGTTCGTGCGGGCGCTGAGCGGGCTCGGCCCGCGGCCGCCGCTGCGCGGGGCGGAACTGCGCGCGACGGCACCGCCGGGCTCCGGGCCGGGCGGCGCGGCCGCGCGCGGCCGCCACGGCCTGATCGTGGTCGGGTCGCACGTCGGCCACACCAGCCGGCAGCTGGCCGCCCTCCGCGCCGCGGGCGGCGTCACCGCCGTGGAGCTCGACGTGCCCGCGATCCTGGGCGGCGCCGACCCGGTGGCCCGGATCGTACCGCAGGTCACCGCCGCGCTGCGCGAGTCGGACGTGCTGCTGTACACCAGCCGCACGGTCGCCGCGGGCCGGGACCGGGCGGATGGCCTGGCCATCGCGCGCACCGTGTCGGCGGCGCTGGCCACGGCCGTCCGCGCCGCGCTGCCGGCCCGGCCCGCCTGGGTCCTCGCCAAGGGGGGGATCACCTCGCATGATGTCGCCACCGCGGGGCTGGGCATCCGCCGCGCGGAGGTGGCCGGGCAGCTGTTTCCCGGGGTCATCTCGGTGTTCCGGCCGGTCGATGCCGCGCCCGGGGCGGTCGGCCTGCCGTACGTGGTGTTCGCCGGGAACGTAGGTGACGACGGCACGCTGGCCGACGTGGTGGCGCTGCTCAACGATGCGCAGGAGGTCTCCTGATGCAAGTCGGCTGGCTGGGGCTTGGTGCGATGGGCGGCCCGATGGCGGCGTGCCTGGCCCGCGCGGGCCACCAGGTGCGTGGGTACGACGTCGTGGCCGACCGCACCGCGGCGGCGGCCGGCACCGGTGTGCAGCCCGCGGCCACCGTCGGCGCGGCCGTGCACGGCGCGGACGTGGTCGCGGTCATGGTGGCCACCCCCGGCCAGCTGGACGGGGTGCTGTTCGGCCCGGGCGGGGCCGCTGGGGTGCTGCCGGCCGGCGCGGTGGTCATCGTCTTGGCGACGGCCGGGCCGGACGCGGTGGCCGGCGCGGCTGGCCGGCTGGCTCGGCGCGGGGTCGCGGTCGTGGACGCGCCGGTGTCCGGTGGCGTGACCCGGGCCGCGGACGGCGACCTGCTGGTCATGGTGGCCGGCGCGGCCAGCGCGGTGGCCCGGGTCCAGCCGCTGCTGGCCGTGCTGGCCCGCAGCGCGCCCGTGGTCGGCCCACAGCCGGGTGACGGGCAGCGGATGAAGCTGGTCAACCAGCTGCTATGCGGGGTGCACATCGCAGCCGCCGCCGAGGCCCTGGCCTTCGCCGAAGCGCTCGGCCTGTCCGCCGTGGACTGCTGGCAGGTGCTGCGGGAGGGCGCCGCGGCGTCGTTCATGTTCTCCGACCGGGGCGCCCGGATGGTGGCCGGCCCGGCCCGCCAGGACGGCCCGGTGCGCAGCGCGCTGGACATCTTCGTCAAGGACATGGGGCTGATCCGCGCGGCAGCCGAGCAGGCCGGCGCGGCGGTGCCGATGGCCACCGCGGCCCGCGCGCTGTACCAGCGCGGTCACGACGCGGGGCTGGGCCGTCTGGACGACTCGGCGCTGATCGAGGTGCTACGGGAGCGGGGCTAGACGCCGGGCGGAGCGCGCTCGCGAGTCAGCGGGTGAGCCTGGTGGCTGCGGGACAGTTGCAGCGTCCGATTCTGGTACAGCCACGCTCACTGACCGTGGTTAAGCTCGAGTACATCGGGTGCGGCGCGCCCCGGCCACCGCACCACCGTGACGGCGACGACGGAGGTGACGATGAAGGCGCTGGTGTACCACGGGCCCGGGCAGAAGGCCTGGGAAGACGTCCCGGCGGCGGCCATCCAGGAGCCCACCGACGTGGTGGTGCAGGTGGATACCACCACGATCTGCGGCACCGACCTGCATATTCTCCAGGGTGATGTGGCCGCCGTGACCGATGGCCGCATCCTCGGGCATGAGGCGGTCGGCACGGTCACCGAGGTGGGAGAGGCGGTGCGCGGCTTCGCCGTCGGCGACCGCGTACTGGTGCCGGCCATCACCAGATGCGGCCGCTGTGAGTACTGCCAGCGCGGCATGCCCTCGCACTGCCAGACGGTAGGCGGGATCGGCTGGATCTTCGGGCACCTGATCGATGGCACCCAGGCCGAGTCGGTCCGGGTGCCGTACGCCGACACCTCGCTCTACCTGGTTCCCCCGAACGTGACCAACGAGCAGGCCATCTTCCTGGCCGACTCGCTGCCCACCGGATACGAGGTCGGCGTGCTGGCCGGGCAGGTCCGGCCGGGCGACACCGTGGCCGTGGTGGGCGCCGGGGCGGTCGGCCTGTCTGCCATCCTGACCACCGGGCTGTGGGGGGCCGCCCGGGTCATCGCGGTCGACACGAACAAGTTCCGGCTGGACAAGGCGCTCGAGTTCGGTGCCACCGACGTGGTGGAGGTCGGCCCGGGGGTGACCGCTGACGTCCTGGCGCTCACCGATGGTCTGGGCGTGGACGTGTCCATCGAGGCGGTCGGCTACCCGGACACCCTGCTCACCGCGGCGTCCCTGGTCCGGCCGGGTGGCACGATCGCCAACATCGGCGTGCACGGACTCCCGGTCGAGCTGCCCATGCAGAACATGTGGATCCAGAACGTCACGCTGACCATGGGGCTGGTGGACACCGTTTCCATCCCCACCCTGCTGAAGATGGTGGCCAGCGGGCGGATCCCCGCCGAGAAGATGGGCACCCACTCGTTCACCTTCGACCAGCTGGACGAGGCCTACGACGTGTTCAAGAACGCTGCGCAGCACTCCGCGCTCAAGGTGGTCATCACTCCCGGCTGAGTGATGATGCGCACCAGTGCCCCGGCCGGGCGCTACGGCGCCCGGCCGGCCCAGCGGAGGGTGAACCCGTCCAGCCGGTAGCCGAGCGCGTTGACCGTGGGCTGGATGAAGTTGTCCCGGATGGTCAGCGTGGCCTGGCGTTCCGCGCTCCTGATCAGCGGCGCGGTGACCTGCGGCGCGTGCCGCGCCTTGTAGAACGCGATCTGCTGGGCCTGCGCGTACAGCACGGACTGCGCGAACTGCGGGCGCAGCAGCACGCCGCAGCCGAACCCGGGGTAGGTCCAGCTGTGCTGGACCGAGACCGGCCGGGAGGGCAGGTTGTCGATCGTCACCTGGTGCCCCGACTGGGGGAGCTGCGGCGGGGGCAGCACCATCTGCACGCTGACGCGTCCTGGCTGGCTGCCCGCCGGGCGGCTGAGCACCTGCAGCCGGTAGTGCCCGGTGCCCGGCCGCCACCACGATGGGCCCGGGTTCAGGTTGACGGTGGCCGCGGCGTGCCCGACGGCGTAGAACGTGCTCGCGTACCAGCACGGCCAGATGCCAATGTTCTTGGACACCTTGCGGGTGAACACGAAGTTGAAGTTGGCCTGGCCCAGCGCGGGCCGGGAGATTCCCTCGATCTTCTGCAGCACCCACGGTCCGAGGTTGGTGGTGGTCGTGGTGCCCGCGGTGCTGCCCGACCAGGGCCAGCCGAACTTCACGCTGGGCAGGTGCGCGTCGATGCCGACCAGGTGCAGCGCGGCCGACAGCGCGATGAGCACCAGCGAGGCGATGGCCCGCCGGAAGATGAGGCCGGCCGCCAGCAGCGCCGCGACCCAGATCACCCGGCGGCGAAGACGCGCGAGCCGGGGCCGGCCCCCGCCTGCGCCTGGGCCGGCGGAGGGGCCGGGCCCGGGGACGGGCTGGGCCGGCCAGCCGCCAGGCCCGGGGACGGGCTGGGCCGGCCAGCCGCCAGGCTCCGGCGCGGGCTGCGCCGGCCACCCGCCTGGCCCCGGGGCCGGATAGGACGGGCTGCCGCCTGGTGCGTAGTGCGGGCGGCCCCCTGGTGCCCCGGGAGCCTGCGCCGGGCTGCCACCTGGTGCGGGAGGAGCCGTGGCCATGGCCAGCTGCGGTGCATGGCCCGCGGCCATCGAGCGCCGGGAGGCCTGGCCCGCCACGATGAGCCCGAGCAGGCTGAACAGGAACCGGAACATGTGATCCACCTTCTTTCGGGCCGGGCTAGACCGTCGCCGGGTAGTGCAGGCCGAGCAGGAGCGGGACCGCGCCGAACGGCTGCTTGAACCTGGCCCCGGGCTTGTCGGGGCTGTTCGGCTCGGCAATCCGGGGCCAGCGCATGCCCACGTGCTGCTCGGTCAGACCGGCCACCGCGTAGGGGAACTCCATGGCCGAGGTGTGATGCGCCCGCAGCAGCCCGCCCCAGCGGAAGGCCGCGAACACATTGGCCAGCTCGCCCACGGACAGTGGCTGCCGGGTCGTCAGGTCGATCTGGTACACCGCGAGGGCGAGGTCGGCCAGGTCTTCTGCGCACTGGTGGAGCGCCTCTGACCTGGTCAGGTACACCGTTCCGTCCGGGTTCACGGTGCCCAGCTTCTCGCCGTGCACCGCCGAGTGGCCCGGCCGCGCCTTGCACTGCAGCCAGTCGCAGGCGGCCAGCAGCTTCCAGCTGATGTCGCGGTGCGTGGCCACGTCGCGGTACAGCGGCTCGTCGCGGAGCAGCTTCATCCGGGTGATCGTCACCCCGTTGCTGACCGAGGTCGGCATCCGGTGCTGGTAGGGCCGGCTGGTCGCGGAGGCGGGGCGCACCGCGGCCCGGCGCGGCTGGGTGCCGGGCGGCCGGGCCGACCGGGCCGCTCCGGGCGCCGGGGAGGCAGCGCGCGCCGGCACCACAGTCGAGGCGCGGGCCCGCGCGGGGGCCGGCTGGCGGCCTCCGTCCGGGGCGGACGTGCCCAGCCACCGGACCGCCATGGTCTCCGCGGTCGGTGTGGCGCTGGCTCCGGTGGCCTGCGGTGTGGCGCTGGCCGCCGTGGCGCGCGCGGTGTCCCGCTGGGCGGTGTCCCGCTGGCCGGTGCTGGGCTGGCCGGTGCTGGGCTGGGCGGTGTCCCGCTGGCCGGTGCTGGGCTGGCCGGTGCTGGGCTGGCCGGTGCTGGGCTGGCCGGTGCTGGGCTGGCCGGTGCTGGGCTGGCGGCTGCCGCGCTGGCCGGTGCTGGCCTGGGTGGTACGCAGCGCCGCGGCCTGGGTCGCCGGGCGCGTCGTGCGCTGGCCGGTGGCTGCCCGCGCCGCCGGAGCCCGCCCGGCCGGCCGGTCTGCCCGGGGGGTCGTGCCCGGCCCGGCCGCCCGGGGTGGGTTGGCCACCCTCCCACTGGCCGGGAGGCCGGGGATGTCCGGCTGGGTCGCCGGGCGGGCCACGCGTGACGGCCCTCCGCCGGTCGGGTTCGCGCCGGTGCCGGGGACCGATGGGCGGCCCAGGCGCGTGGCCTGCCCCGAGCCTGAGCCCGCCGAACCCGCCTGCCCGGCCAGGACCCGGGCCGGCGCGGGCGCCCTCGGCGGGACGGCCGGCGCCGGGCTGGTGGCCGGGGGCCTCGCCGTGCTGGCCTGCGTCGCGCCGGGGGTGGGTGCGACGGCGCTCACCGGCGTCGTGCCCGGGGCCGGGGAGCCCGCGACAGGGGCCGCGGTGGCAGGCGCCCCGGTGGCAGGCGTCCCGGGAGTCGCCGCCTCAGGAGTCGGGGTCCCGGACGCTGGCGCGCTCGGAGTCGGCGTGGCCAGGCCGGGCGTGCCGGGGCCGGGCGTGCCGGGGCCGGGGGTGCGCTGGCTGGGCGCCGGCGTCGGCGCCGTGCCGTGCGCCCGGTGCTGGTGCCCCGCTGGCCTCCGGGGTGCGGCCGGGCCGGCCGGGCTGGCGGAGAAGTGCGGGAGCCCGGGGATACTCGCGGCGCCCGCGGCCGTCGCCGAGGCGGCCGTCGCCGAGGCGGCTGATGCCACGGCGCCTGATGCGGCCCCGCCACCGGTGGCCGTCACCCCACCCGATGCCGCTGGCTGGCCCGCCGGGCCGCGCCCAGCCGCGTTGTAGCGGTAGAGGTTGTACTGCCGCATGAGGCCGATCAGCTTCGTGCCGTAGCCGGGATCCGTCGCGTACACCCCGGTGAGCGCGTTGGCGAACGCGTTGGGCGAGTGCCGCGCGGCCATGGCCTGCGTGTAGTACCCGCTCGTCGCGAGGAGCCGGCCGTGGTCGCTGATGCTCTCCGCGATATCCCGGTACACCGCGAATCCGGCCGTGGTGGTGACCCAGCGGCCGTTCTCGAACTCCTGCGTCGGCTGCGGGTCGGTGCCCACCGGGCCGCTGCCCTTGATGCCAAACAGGTTCATGTCCTGGGTGGCGAGTGAGCTCTGGCCCCAGGCCGACTCCTCGATCGCCTGGGCGATGGTCACGGCGGCGGGCACGCCGTACCTGGCCTGCGCGGCGACCGCTCCGGGTGCGACGGAGGCGATGAAGGCCTGCTGCGCGCCGGCGTCGCGGGCCGGTGGCGGGGTGGGCGAGGGCTGATGCCGGCGGTACGGGCCGGCCGGCACGCCGGGCGCGGCGGTCTTCCCGCCGCGGGCCGCCGCCTGGACCCCGGGGATCGCCGCCGTGCCCGGGTCCCCCTCCGGTGCGCCCGAGGGGTGCGCCCCCGGCGCACCGGTCGCGCCGGATCCCGTCCGCCCGGCGGCCGGCCGGCGCCCGGGCCCATGCGGCCGGCGCTGCTCCCGCGCGCCCGCCCCGCCATGCCCGGTACGGCTGCGGCTGGCCTGCGCATGGCCGGTGCGGTCGGCCGCGCGGTCCTGCCGTGCGCGCGCATCCTGGCCAGTGCGCGGCGCGGGCACCGGGGTACCGGGGATGGCGGCCAGCCCGGTGGTCTCGACGGACGGCCGCGCGGTGCTCGGCGCGCTGACCGGCACCGATCCCGGGATGTCCGCCCCCCCGTCCGCAGTCCGCCGCGCGCTGGCCACGGCCAGCTGGCCGCCGCCGGCGGCCCCCTCACCACGCTGGCCGGCGGCCGGGTGCTGGCCGCCCCGGCGGGCGGCCTGGCCACGCTGGCCGGCGCCCGGCTGGTGGCTGCCCACGGCACCGTTGTTCACGAACCCGGCCACCCCGGCCGCGCCGAGCGGGCTGGCGTACTGGTGCGCGTTGACCGAGAAGTTCGGCAGCGAGTCCCCGCCCACCGTGCGCAGCACGCCATCCGTGTACCCGGTGACGACCTCGATGTGCCCCTCGAACAGCACCCAGTCGCCGGGCTGGGGCTGGTACCCGTCGCCCAGCGGGTGCCAGCGATGATGCGCCTGCGCATCCTGAACGACCGAGGTGATGCCGGGCGATGCCGGGTTGGGGTCCACCCGCACGTCCGCCCACTCGTGCAGCGGCCACGGATAGCTGGACCCGCCGTTGACCCAGCTCTGCTGGCCCACCACCTGCGACGCTAGGTGCAGCGTCAGGCTGGCGAACGCCGCGCAGGACGGGCCGTGGTTGGCGCCATCGATGCTGTCGTGCTGCCAGATCAGCGCTTCCATCTCGGCCGGCGACTTTTCCTCCGCGAGCTGCCGGTAGTAGTTCGCCACGTTGACTATCGCCGAGCGCAGCCGCACGTCGCTGCTGGCCGCGGGGCGCGCCGCATGCTTAAGGGCCAGCAGGCTGATCGGCAGGCTCGTCGGCGAGGAGACTTCGGCCGACGCCTTGGGCACAAAGGACAACCCGGTCACGACGCCACCCGCGCCGAGGCTGACCAGCGCAGTCGCTTGCTGCCACCAGGGCTTGCTGGCGGAAGGCAACAAGCCCACCTCCTTCCTGATCGCGTGGGCGACTGCGGTACCGGGGAAGTGGAGTGCAGCTCACGGCGAGAATTTCGAGTTCGGGAGATTCCTGAGGATGCTCTGGACGTCGGGATTGCCGGGGTCACTGGCGTGCTGGAAGAGCACCGCCGCGTCCCGGGCCTGCGCGGCCGGGGCGCCGACGATCCACCGGCGGTAGACGTCGCGGACCAGCGCCGCCTGTCCCGCCTGGCTTACCGGGCTCGCGCACACGGCCGGGAAGCCCTGCCGCGAGTTGAGCGTCGCCGACCCGGTGTAGCGCCGGCAGTTGCCCGCGGTGCCTTCCAGGCCGTCCTGCACGACCGGGTCCCCGTGCGCCCCGACCACCGTCGCGCCGCCGATGATGTTGTTGAGCGCCCGCGCGGCCACCTGGAGGCTGTCGATCGGGTTGGACGGGTCGTACGGATGGTGCAGGTTGAGCGAGGCTGCCACCTCGCCGCCCTGAGTGGGCGTGATCGGCTCCAGCCCCAGCCGCCCGGTCCGCGAATCCGCGAAACTCGGGTTGTTCCTGCTTGTGAGCAGCGCGAACACCCACAGAATCTGACGGGATCCGGGGGCGCATGCGAAGTTCAGCTGGGCCGGCTCGGACCGCACGTCCGGGTTCTGGCACGCCTTCTGGATCTCGCTCTGCACCACGGCGACGCTCGGCGGCCAGGACACCCCACCCTGAGCCAGCATGACGATCAGCAGCGCGACCAGCACGGCGGCGATGACCGAACCCACGGCCACCTTGGTGAGCCGGGAGAGGCCGCGGCGCTGGGCGGGGCGCCGCCCGTGGCTGACCAGGCTCGCGGTCCGGGACTCAGGGAAGGGCCCGGCGGCGTCCGCGGGGACCGGATCCGGGTCCGGCATCGGCCCCGGTGGCAGGTAGCCGGCCCGCATCTGCACCGGGCCACGGCGGGCCTGGTCGTGCGGCTGACCGCACTGGCACTCGCCCATCAGGTGTGCCGCCGCGGGCTCCGCCGCCTGGGCCGACTGGGCCAGTTCATGTTCGAGGGACACCCGCGCGTCGAAAATCTCCTGTTCGAGATCTGCGCTGGTCTTCTTCAGATCAGCCAGGCGCTGGGTGTTGAGCCGGATGATGTCGTCGTAGTAGGTGCTCACTTTCTCACCTCATGCGTGCGGCCGTTGCCAGGTGAGCCTGCTTCACGGGGTGCCGCGGTGCGCCTGCCTGGACCGGCAACCGGAATATGGGTGGCGTTTCGTGGGTGGGGAAGACGCGGCGACTGGCCTGCGGCGGCACCGGTCTGGCCCGGTCCGTCGCCCGGCCAGGTCACCCCCCGGGCCTGCGCTGCGGTGGCGCGCCCGCCCAGCCCGCTCCCGCTGGCGGGGGCGGGCACGAGGCGGCCGTGATGCCCGCCCGGAGGGCAGCCGGGCCACCCGCCGAAGCGGGCCGCCGCGACGGCCAGCGAGGCCCGCGTCCGGGCGCGGGTGGCTGCTGGCCGTGCTCTGGCACTGCACCTGACCTTGGGCATGCCAGTATTAGAACACATGTACGAGGCAGCTGGAAAGTCCGTTCGAACAGGAACTAGTGTTCGATCCGGCATCCCGCCCGTGACGGGCGGCGGCGCTCGGGTCAGCTAGGCCAGCGCGCGGGCCCCACCGCCTTCCAGAATGCCCCGGCGCCGTCGCGGTGACCAGGCCCGCCCCGGAGCAGGTGGTTACGCGGCATCATGGAACACCAGCCCCAGCGTGAACCGCTGCCCCGACCGGATGGCCGACACGCCGTGCCGGACCGGTGCGGCGGACCAGCCCCGGGACGAGCGGACCGGCCGGTCCCGGGTGGTGAATACGTACCCGTGACCGTGCGGGAGCAGCGTCGCGGTACCCCGCGACTGGGCCCGCGGGCGCTGCTCGACGAGCAGGAACTCCCCGCCCGTGTGGTCCACGCCTGGCTCGCTCAGATTGATCACCACCTGCAGCGGGAACACGAGGCTGCCGTACAGGTCCCGGTGCAGCGCGTTCCAGTCGCCCGGACCGTACCTGAGCAGCAGCGCGGTCGATCGCGTCTGCCCGGCCCGATGACAGCGCTCCAGCCACTCATCCAGCGAATCGGGCCACGGCGTCGGCCGCCCAAGCCTCGCCCACCAGTCCCGGGCGATGGGGACCAGGTGGGGGTAGAGAACCTGCTTGAGCCGCTCGACCGGCTCCGGGTAAGGCGCGGCGAAGTACCGGTATTCACCCGCACCGAACCGGTGCCGGCCGAGATCGACCGTGCTACGGAAAACGCCGCTCTGATCCGGATACAGGTCGCGGATCTCCGCGCATTCCTGGTCGGTGAGGGCACGCGGCAGCAGGGCCCCGCCGAACTCGTCGAGTTCCGCGGTGATGGCGTTCCAGTCGGCCCGGCGCAGCGCTCCTGGCCCGGCTTCTGGCGCCGCCGGGCGGTGCGCGGTGCTGGCTGTGTTCATGCCGCGCGCTCCAGCGCCAGGAGCGCCCTTTTCGCCTCGGCGCCGCCCGCGTAGCCGCCCGCCGAGCCATCGGCGCGCACGACGCGGTGGCAGGGCACCACGATGGGCAGCGGATTGGTGGCACACGCCGTGCCCACCGCGCGCACCGCCTTCGGATGGCCGACCATCGCCGCCACCTGCCCGTAGCTGCGGGTGTTCCCGAACCCGATCCGCGGCAGCTGCCGCTGGACCTGCTGGCGGAAGCCACGGGACAGCGAGAAGTCGACCGGCAGGTCGAACTCCGTGCGCCGGCCCGCGAAATACTCCCCGATCTCGCGCGCGGCGGCGTCCAGCCGGCGCGGGGCGCGCATGATACGGGGGCTGATCCGCGAGGCCAGCAGGGCCAGCACCCGGTCGTGGTCCTCGATCTGGTAGGCGACCCGGACAAGCCCCTGGGCCGTCGCCGCCAGCAGCAGCGGGCCCACCGGCGAGTCGATGGTCGTGTAGCCGATGTCCAGGATCCCGTCTGCCTCCGCCGCGGTCACCAGCCGGTCATGCAGGCGCCGCAGATCCCCCTCGCCCGGGGACGTGATGCCGAGCAGCGCGGACACGCCCGGCTCGCCGACGGTGCTCGTCACCGGTCAGCTCCTTTCTCCGCTGCGCCCGCGAACGCGGCGCGCAGGTTCCTGATCCCGTCCGCGGCCGCCCGTCGCGCCGCGTCTGTGCTGCCGCCCACCAGGGCGGCGATGTCCTTGTACGGCAGCGCGGCCAGGTAGTGATAGGCGACCACCTGGCGCTGCTTGTCCGGTAGCGCCTTCACCGCCGCCCACACGTCGCCGTCCGCGGCCGCTCCGGCCCCGGGGTGAGGCACGCCGCCAGGGCGCCATGGCCCGGCCGGCGCACCCGGCCGCCCGGCCGCCTCGGGTACCTCGTCGACCGGGATCGCCTGGCGCTGCCGGGCCCGGGTGATGTCGATCGCCTTGCGGTGCGCGATCGTCACCAGCCATGCCTGGATGTTCGCGCCGGCCGGCAGCTCGGGGTAGGCCCGCAGCGCGGCCAGGAACGTCTCCGACCAGGCATCTTCGGCGTCGGGATGGGGCCCGAGCACAGCGCGGCAGACGCGCAGCACGGTCGCGCCGTGCTCGGCCACGACCGCCTCGAACGGCTGCTTGGTTCCCGTCACCGGGCCGGCCTCCACATCCATCACCGGGCCGGCCTCCCGGGCGGGCCCACCGGGTGGGCCGGGGTCACAGCAGCCTCCCGGCCGCCGCGGGCGCCGGCTCCTCCAGCTTCAGCAGGAAGCGCTTGCGCGCCAGCCCGCCCGCGTACCCGGTCAGCTGCCCCAGGTGGCCCACCACCCGGTGGCAGGGCACGATGATGCTCAGCGGGTTGCGCCCCACCGCCTGGCCGACCTGCTGCGGCTGGGCGTCGCCGCCGAGCTCGGCGGCCAGCTCGCCGTAGGTGCGGGTCTGGCCGTAGGGTATCGCGCTCACCATGGCCCAGACCCGCTGCTGGAACCCGTCGCCCCGGGCAGCCAGCGGCAGGTCGAACGACTGACGGGTGCCGTCCAGGTACTCGCCCAGCTGCGCCCCGGCCACCTGGAACACCGGCTCAGCATCGGCCGGCACGTAGCGGCCGAACGACGCTTCGGCCGGCCGGTACCAGTGATGCGGGTAGTAGAGCCCGGTGAGCGCGTTCCCGTCGGCCACCAGGGTCAGCCCGCCGAGCGTGGTGCCCAGCTCCGTGTGCCGCACGTTCATGATCTGGTCCTTCCCTGCGGTTGTGCGGTTCGCATCAGGAAGACGCCACGCGCGCCCAGAACGTGAGGTCCGGCCGGTAAGCCGAGCGCGGGGAAGGCAGTCACGAGTCTCCTCCCAGCCGCCGGGAACACCGCCCGCGGCGGCGCTGCCGCGGGCTGGCGGTGCCGGCTCGGTCCCGATCGTATGGTCACCCGCTGACATTTCCGGAACAGATAGCTTGGGGCCATGCGAGTCGCCCACGTGCCCAGCCCAGCGCCACCGACGCAGCCCGCCGGGCCCGGGCCCGCATGACCACTCGCACGCCAGCGGGCCTGGCCGGCGAGCAGGACGGCCCGCAGCCGGCCCGGCGCGGCCGCGGGCCGTCCTCCCTCCGGCCGTTCCGGCACCGCGCCTTCACCCTGCTGTGGGCGGCCGGTCTCATCTCCATGATCGGCTCGTGGATGCAGACGGTGGCCGTGGGGGCGCTGGTCATCTCGGACACCGGCCAGGCGACCTGGGCGGTGCTGGTCGCGGCGGGCGCGTTCCTGCCCATCGGAGTGCTGGCCCCGGTCGGCGGCGCGCTGGCCGACCGGCTGCCCCGTCGTCCGGTGCTCGCCGCGGGGAACCTGGTCGCCGCGGCCACCGCGCTGGCGCTGGCCCTGCTGGTCGCCGCGGGCCACACGAACCCGGGTGCGCTGGTCGCCCTGGTCACCGTGCAAGGGGCGGCGTCCGCGCTGATCGGCCCGTTCCAGCAGGCGATCCTGCCTGACCTGGTACCCCGGCAGGACTTCCTCGCCGCCGTCTCGCTCAACTCGGCCGAGTTCAATCTGGGCCGGATCGCCGGGCCGGCGCTGGCCGGCGCGACCGTGGCCGCCTTCGGCTACGCGGTCGCCTTCGTGGCCAACGCCGCGTCCTTTTTGGCCGTCGTGGCCGCGCTGGCCTTCGTGCGGCTGGCCCCGCCCAGCGGCCACCGGGTCGGCCTGCTGGCCTCGCTGCGAGCCGGCCTCGGCGCCGCGCGCGCCGAGCCGTCATGCCGGGCCGCGATCGCCGCGATCGCCGTCGTCGCGTTCCTGGCCTCACCGTTCATCGCGCTGGTGCCGGTGATGGCGCGGCACCTGACCGGCGGCGGCGGCGCGCGGGCGGTGGCCCAGACCACCGCGCTGCTCACCACGGCCCAGGGCGTCGGCGCGGTGGCCGGGGCGCTGTGCCTGGCGCCGCTGGCCGCGCGGCTGGGCCGCGGGCGGGTGCTGGCCGGCAGCCTGGCGCTGCTGCCGGCCGTGCTCGTCGGCTATGCCGTGTCCCAGACCCGCTGGGTGGGCGCGGCCACCCTGTTCCTGGTCGGGCTCGTGTACATCGGCGTGCTGTCCGGGCTGTCCACCCTCATCCAGCTCCGCGCGCCCGAGGAGTACCGCGGGCGGGTCCTCAGCTTCTTCCTGGTCGCGCTGGGTGTGGCCTATCCGGTCGGGTCGCTCGTCCAGGGGCCGGTCATCGACTGGATCGGCCTGGGCTGGACCACGGCCGGCACCGCCATCCTGCTCGCGGTGATCATGGCCGTGGTCACCCTGGGCCGCCCGGCCGTGGTGGCCGCCCTCATCAGGACCTGACCGCTAGCTGGCGCGGCGCTCCGGGCTGGCCCGCTCGGCAGCCGGCTCACCCTCCGCGGGCGCCAGCGCCCGGCGGCCGTTGCGCCACGGCCGCACGCGGAACAGCCAGTAGCCGCCCCCACCGAGCGCCACGAGGCACAGGATCCAGCCCAGCGCGGTCGTGCCCACCCCGATGTACTTGAGCCCGGAGGCGAAGATGACGAACGTGATGATCGGCCTGATGTAGCGGTCCGGCGCCCGGGACGAAAGGAACGAGCCGATCAGCACGGCGGGCACGCTGCCCACCACGAGCGACGCGGTCACCCCGAACTCGACGTGGCCGAAGGCCAGCGCGCCCAGCGCGGCCGCTGCGGTCAGCGGCACAGCCTGCGTCAGGTCGGTGCCGACCAGCTGCCCCGCGCTGAGCAGCGGGTACAGGAACAGCAGCAGCACGATCATCAGCGAGCCGGAACCCACCGAGGTCAGGCCCACGATCACCCCGCCGATCATGCCGATCAGGATGGTCGGGACCGGCCGCACCGCGACATCGTGCACCACCGCGATCCGCTGCAGGCCGGACTTGCGGTCCAGGTAGTAGCGGAACACCATGGCCCCGGCCCCGGTCAGCAGCGCGGCGCCGAGCACGATCTCGACGCGGCGCTGCTCGGCCGCGCCGTTGCCCAGCAGGTGCAGCAGGTACGCGCCGACAAAAGCCATCGGCACCGACCCCAGCACCATCCAGCCGACCAGGCGCAGGTTCACCGTGCCCTTGCGCAGGTGCACCGCGGCTCCCACTGGCCGCATGAGTACCGCGGCGACCAGGTCGCTGGAGATGGCCGACGACGGCTTCACGCCGAACAGCAAGATCAGCATGGGGGTCATCAGGGCCCCACCCCCGGCGCCGGTCAGCCCGACGAGCAGGCCGACCACCGCGCTGCCGAGCACGATGTATGGGTTGAGGGTCATCGGCCGGGTCCTCTTCCTCCCGCGCAGCCCCGCGCTGCATTTCCTAGAAAGCTACGTCCAAATATAGACATCGACCGCCCAATGTCTACCGCTCCCCCCGGAAAACCTGGTTGCATTTCAGTCCCGCCCTATTCAGATCATGTCGACCGGAATAATGGAAATCCCAGCCCATATTCGGCAACGGCCCGTTCCTGCTCACCGCCTGGCGTCGCCGGATCATCCTCCGGGGCGGCCGCTGTGACCGGACGACGTCATCCCGGGCTGCCCGCGCGGGATGAGTGCTAAACCACCGCTAGCGAGGGGACGGCGACTACCGGCTGATGGGCGCCGCCGCGCTGGTGCGCCGGGCGGCCGCTGAGCGCCGCCACGCTGGTGAGCGCCGCCTGGCTGGGGTATGCCGCGACCCACGGGAGCGGTGGCCAGGTCCGGCCGGCCGGACCGGCCGGATGGCGCCCCGCTGCCTCCCGCCGGGTGGCAGGCAGCGGCCCGGGGTCTGCGGCCGGCCGGTGGTGGGGCGGCTTGCGGTCTGCGCGCTCAGGCCGGGCCTGCGCCCGGGGATGTACTGTTCGGCTGGCCCGGGCTGTACTGTTCGGGTGGGTTGCCCCCCGGGGCGGCCGCGCCGTGGCTGCCGCGGGGCTGGTACCTGCCCCGAACCAGGCTCGCGCGCCCGCCGGGCCGCAGCAAGCCAGCTGGGCCAGCGGTGGACGGCGGCGAAGCGTGCACCGCCGGGACGGGCCCGAGCGGAAACGGAGGAGCTGACATGGGGGAGACCGAACGCGGCCAGGCCGGCGACCCGGGCCAGCAGGCGCCGGGCGGGGCCGGCCTGGTGCCGGTGGCCGTGGTGGCCAGCCGCACCGAGGCGGACCTGATCGTCGGGCTGCTCCGCAACAACGGCCTGCGCGCGGTCGTGCTGGCTGACGACGCCGGAGGGCTGGAGCCGCAGCTTCAGGTCTACGGAGTGCGCGTGCTGGTGCCCGCCGGGCAGGAGGCAACGGCCCGCCAGCTCCTGGCCGCCGCGGACGAGCCCGCCCCGTAGCACTGGCCCCGAGCACGCTTCCCACAGCCCGCCCGCCGGTGGCACGCCCGCCCGGAGCACGCCATCCCCGCGCCGCGCGCGGCGTCCAGCCGTACTGTCAGTGCCGGGGGGCACAATCGCGGCGTGGTTACCGTGTCCGACGTGCGCGCGGTGGCGCTGGCCCTGCCGCGCACCGAGGAGCATCTGATCCGGGATCAGGTCAAGTTCCGGGTCGGCCGGATCGTCTACGCGGCGATCTCGCCGGATGAGACGATCCTGGGCTTCGGCTTCCCCCGCGAGGAGCGCCGCGAGCTGATCGCGGCCGAGCCGCAGCGGTTTCTGCTGCACCGGGCCAGCGATGCCCGCTACAACTGGATCGACGTACGAATGGCCACCATCGGCGTGGCGGAGATGCGCGAGTTCGTGATCGAGGGCTGGCGGATGTGCGTGCCGAGGCGGGTGGCCGCGGCCCACCTGGGCGGCTGAGCGCGCAGGCCGCCCCGGCAGCGGCGGGCCCCGGCCTGCTGACCGGGGCCCGCCCTGGGCATGTCCTGCCGGGTCAGCGGTCAGGGGTCGCGGCGCGCGGCGTCCTCGGGCTCCAGGGCCTCGGGCGCGACCACCGCCTCCGGGACGGCCAGGTCCAGCTCGGGCACGTCGGACCAGGCGTCCGCGGTGGACGGCTCTGGCTCGCGCTCGGCCGAGCCCGCCTCGGGCCACTGCTTGAGCGCGACCTGGGGGATGAGCCAGGTGGCCAGGAAGGCCAGCGCCGCGATCGGCACCGCGACGATGAACACGGTCTGGATCGACTCGGCGTAGCCGGCCACGAAGCCCGCGTGTACCGCCGCCGGAAGGTGGTTCAGCAGTGCAGGGGTCGCGTCCGCGCTGCTGAAGCCGTGCGGCAGGCCAACCCCGTGCAGGTGCTTGGCCAGGTTGCCGACCAGCACGTTGGAGAAGATCGCGCCGAAGATCGCGGTGCCGAAGGAGCCGCCGATCGCCCGGAAGAAGGTCGCCCCGGAGGTGGCCACGCCGAGCTCGCTGTGTGGCACCCCGTTCTGCACGATGATCACCAGGACCTGCATGACTCCGCCGATGCCCATGCCGAGCACCAGCATGTACAGCGCGTCCAGGACCGTCGGCGTGGTCACCCCCATTCGCGACAGCAGGAACAGGCCTATCGTCATCACGGCCGACCCGGCGATCGGGAAGAACCGGTACTTGCCCGTCTTGGCGATGAGCTGGCCGGAGCCGATCGACACGATCAGCAGCCCGGCCATCAGCGGCAGCAGGTAGACACCGGAGATGGTCGGCGAGATGCCCTTCACCACCTGGAAGAAGGCGGGCAGGTAGGTGATCGCGCCGAACATGGCGAAGCCGACGATGAAGCCCACGATGCTGGTCACCGAGAACGTGCGGCGGCGGAACAGGTGCAGCGGCAGCACCGGCTCGGCTGCCCGGCGCTCGACGAAAATGAACGCCACGACCAGCAGCGCGCCGGCCACGCCGAGGATGTAGATCGGCGTGGATGCCCATGGGTAGGTGGTGCCGCCCAGGCTGGTCAGCAGGATGAACGAGGTCGCGGCGAGCGCCAGCACGGCGGTGCCGAGGTAGTCGATGACGTGGTGTACCCGGCCCAGCCGGCCCGGGACCTGGCTCGCGACCACCAGCAGCGCGATCGCGCCGATCGGCACGTTGATGTAGAAGATCCAGCGCCACGACAGGTTGTCCACGAACACCCCGCCGAGCAGCGGGCCAACGACGCTGGCCAGGCCAAACACCGCGCCGAACAGGCCGACGTAACGGCCACGCTCGCGCGGGGAGACGATGTCCCCGACGATCGCCTGGGCGCCGACCATCAGGCCGCCACTGCCCAGGCCCTGGACCGCCCGGAACGCGATCAGCTCGAACATCGACTGGCTGAGCCCGGCCAGGACGGAGCCGATCAGGAAGATGACGATCGCCGCCTGGAAGAAGATTTTTCTTCCGTACTGGTCGCCCAGCTTGCCCCACAGCGGTGTGGAGACGGTCGTGGCCAGCAGGTAGGCGGTGATCACCCAGGCGATATGTGACCCACCCTGCAGGTCACCGACGATGGTCGGCAGCGCGGTGGACACGATGGTCTGGTCCAGCGCGGCCAGCAGCATGCCGAGCATCAGCGCACCGATGATCAGCAGGATCCGCTGGCGGCTGAGGCCGGGAATCGCGCCCTGGGCCGGCTGGGTGGCGGCCGCGGCAGCGCGCGCGCCGGCCCGGTCACCAGCGGAAGAGGAGGAAGCGGTTGGCATCAGTTGTCGTCCTTTCGCAACGCCGCGGCCTGGCTGGCCTGGCGCATCGCAGCGTCGTCAGGGAGCCCGGCGGCGAGCGCGCCGAACGCCTGGTCGGTGAGTTCGTCGAGCGGCACCGCGCCGCCCGAGGTGGCCCAGAAGATCGTGGTCGCCCGCATCACGGCTCCGGCGACGCCGGCCAGCAGGGCGGGGTAGGGGTCGCGCGCCGGGTCGGTCGCGAGCCGCTCGGCCAGCGCCTCGGTCAGCACGCATTCCAGCAGCGCCATATGCGCGGCCTGGGCCGCGCGCAGGTGCGGGTCGGCACGGACCGCCTTCATCCGGCGCAGCCAGTCGGCCGGCTCGCCGTCCAGCTCGCCCGCTTCCTCGGTGACCGCCCGGGCCTGCGCCGCCAGCACCGCGCGCAGCGCCGCCAGCGCCGGCTGGCCCGGGGCCTCGCGCCGCACCCGCTCGCGCAGCGCGGCCACCCGCTCCGGGTCGGTGCCGAACAGGGCGGCCTCCTTGGACGGGAAGTAGTTGAAGAACGTGCGCGGCGACACGTCCGCCGCCGCCGCGATGTCCTCGACCGTGACCTGGTCGAAGCCACGCTCCGCGACCAGGTCCAGCACCACCCGGCGCAGTGCCCGGCGGGTGGCCAGCTTCTTGCGCTCGCGCAGCGACGCGTGCAGCTGCGTGGGGGCAGCGGTGGCCGGGGCCGGGGTACTGGTAGCAGTCATGTTGCGCTCACTACAGGTTGGCAGAGCGCTACATTTTGCGCTCAGGAAAACTTTACACTGTGCGCAACATTCTGCCCGCGCCGGTTGTTCCCGCCTGGGCGGGATGAGGGCGGCGGGAGGTCCCGCTGCCCCCCGCCGCCCTCATCCCGGGCCCCGTCAGGAGGTGTTCCGCCCCCGCCGGGTGAGCGCGTCCACCGTGACCGCCGCCACCAGCACCAGCGCCGTCCACATCAGCTGGCCGGCCGCGGCCAGCCCGAGCAGCTGGAGGCCGTTGGCGATCACGCCGACGACCAGCCCGCCGAGCAGCGCGTCCAGCATCTTGCCCCGGCCGCCGAACAGGCTGGTGCCGCCGATGACCGCCGCGGCCACCGCGTCCAGCACGAGCTGCCCGCCGTTCACCCCGCTGGAGATCGAGCCCAGATAGGAGGAGTAGATGATCCCGGTGATGCCGGCGGTGAGCCCGCACAGCGCGAACGCCGCGATCTTGATCCGGCTCACGTTGATCCCGGCGCGCCGCGCCGCCTCGGCGTTGCCGCCGATCGCGTAGATGTACCGGCCGAACCGGGTACGCCCGAGCAGCGTGGTGTAGATGACCAGGACGGCCAGCACGACCAGCACCACCCAGGGCAGGCCGCGGACGGCCAGGAACAGCGTGCCGCGGTTGGTGTTGCCGACCAGCACCACCACCACGCCGGCCACCGCGATGGCCGCGATCTTCAGCAGGGTGATCGACACCGGCGGGGCGACCAGCCCGTTGACCCGTCGCCGGCGGTCGCGCAGGAACATCATCACCGCGGCCAGCGCGACCAGGACGATCATGACGACCCAGCTGGCGGCCGCGCTGAGCGCGCCCCCCTCGATGTCGTTGATGATGTTGCTGTTCAGCCTGATGACGCCGCCGACGCCGATTTTCCCGGTGGAGTCGATCAGGAACAGCAAGGCGCCGGACAGCCCCAGGTAGCCAGCCAGCGTGACGACGAACGAGGGCAATCGCAGCCAGGTGATGATGAAGCCCTGCAGCGCGCCGTAGGCGGCGGTCGCCGCCAGGCAGGCCAGCACCGCGACCCACCAGGGGTAGTTCAGCGCCACCAGCCACAGCGCGATGACCGCGCCACACGCCGCGGTGAAGCCGGCCGCGAGGTCGATCTCACCGAGCAGCAGCACGAAGATCTCGGCCATGCCCAGCGTGACCAGGAACGCGGCCTGGGTCATGAGGTTGACCAGGTTGCCCGCGGACAGGAACAGCGAGCTCTTGATCTGGAAAAAGATCACGATCACGACCAGGCCGATGATGACCGGCAGCGCGCCGCTCTCCCCGCTGCGGATCCGCTTCAGCCAGATCTGCAGGTACTCGCCGACCGAGTTGGCCAGCAGTTCCGCCGATGCCCCGGAGGCGGCCGCGGCGGTGATGTCTTCCTGAGCCTGCGGCGCGGTATCGGTGGTGGTCGCGCCCGGCTCGGGACCGGTTTCTGGATCTGGGGATGCCACTGGTCAGCCCTCCGCGCCGCTGTCGGGAGTGCGGGCCGTCAGGTCCGCGCTCTGGATCCGGGCTGACGTGCCCGTGGTCATCAGGTCCACCGCGGAGGCGGGGTCGTAGTCGGCGGCCGGGCCGACCGACACCAGCCGTCCCAGGTACAGCACGGCGATCCGGTCGGCGACCTGGAACACGTCGGTCAGGTTGTGCGAGATCACGATGACCGCGATGCCGCGCCGGGCCAGCCGGCCGATCAGGTCGAGGACCAGCGCGGTCTGGGACACGCCCAGCGCCGCGGTCGGCTCGTCCATGATGACCAGCTTCGCGTCGAGCATCACCGCCTTGGCCACGGCCACCGCCTGGCGCTGCCCGCCGGACAGCGAGCCGACCACCTGGCGGATGTTGCGCACCGTGGTGACCCGCAGGTCGCTCAGCGTCTGCCGGGCGGTCTTCTCCATCGTGACCTCGTCCAGCAGCAGGTGCCTGCGCGCCTCATGGCCGAGCAGCATGTTCTCCACGATGTCCAGGTTGTCGCACAGCGCGAGGTCCTGGTACACGGTGGCGATCCCGGCATCGGTGGCGTCCCGCGGCGAGCGGAAGTGCACCGGCTTGCCCTGCCAGGCCAGCTGGCCGTGCGAGGGCTCCCATATCCCGGAGATGGTCTTGATCAGGGTCGACTTGCCCGCCCCGTTGTCCCCGACGAGCGCGGTGACCTTGCCCGCCGGGATATCCAGGTCGATCCCGTCCAGCGCCTGCACCGGCCCGAAGTTCTTCCCGATGCCGCGCAGCTGCAGTAGCGGCCCGTCCATGGCTGCCGTTCCTTCACTCATGCCGGACGGAGCCCGGCCCGCAGGCACGGGCCGGGCTCCGTCTTCCCGGTCAGCGGTCACTGCCTTTCCCGGCTGATTATCCTGTCTGCCGCCTCAGCCGGAAATACCCGCTTTGGTGCAGGCCGAGGCGTACTTGCCCTTGCACAGCTGGGAGGCGGGCACGAACTTGTCGGCGATGACGGTCGAATTCATGTTGGCCGTGGTCACCCACGTCGGGTTCAGCAGCACCGAGGCGACCTGCGTCTTGGACTGCGGGTCGGTGGTCTTCCCGTTGAGCAGGCTGGCGGGTGGGGTGATCCCGGCCCGGACGTACATGGCCAGCGCCGCCGCCGCCTGAGCCTCCAGGTAGATCGGCTTGTACACGGTGCCGCACTGGTAGCCGGCCAGGATGTTCTGCAGGCCGGTCAGCGTGGCGTCCTGCCCGGTGGTCGGGAAGGTCTTGGGCTTGATGCCCTTGCCCTGCAGGTAGTGGATGATCGGCGCGCCGTTCTCGTCGTTGGGGATCAGCGCGGCGTTGATGTTCTTGTGCGCCGTGTACTGCTGCTGGAACTCGCTCAGCGCGGTCGGCGGGTCCCAGGTGCCGGCCGGGTTGCTGACGTCCTTCCAGCCGCTGGAGAACTGCTTGGCCAGCACCGCGTCATAGCCCTGGGCGAACAGCGTCGCGTTGTTGTCGGTAGGCGCGCCCTTCATGACGATGAGCTGCGGCTTCTTCACGCCCCAGGCGGACACGCAGCTGACCAGGCCCTGGCCCATCACGGTGCCGACCTTCACGTTGTCGAAGCTGACGTAGTACTTGCGGGTGCCGCCCAGGGTCAGCCGGTCGTAGTCGATGACGGGCACGCCGTGCGCCTTGGCGTACGACTCGATGTGCGCGCCGACCCCCGAGTCCAGCGGGTCGACCAGCAGCACCGAGGCGCCCTTGGTGATGGCCGTCTGCGCGTCGCTGAACTGTGTCGAGTCGCTGCCGAGCGCGTTCTGCACGTTGAACTGGGAAGTCTTCAGACCAGCCTTCTCGAATGACTCCTTCAGGTAGGGCGCGTCGAACTCGACGTACCGGGTGGACGACACGGTGTCGGGCAGGATGACCGCGACGTTGCCCTTGCCCTTGGCGGCCAGCGGCTTGAGCGTGGCCATCGCCGTGAAGCTGTTGTTGATCTGGCTGAGTGAGAGCTGCGGTACCGATCCGCTGCCGCTCCCGGATGAACTCGAGGACGAGCCATTACCGCCGCTGCTGCCGCAGGCAGCGATGACCAGAGCCGCGCTGCCAGCGCAGGCCGTCAGCGCGACTCGCTTAGTGACTGAACGCAAGGGAACCACCTCACTGTGGGGCGGGACAAATCGGGTCGGCTACCGGGCGGGGCCGGTCGGGGGCAGTCCGCCGCAGACCCCCCTATCCATCTGGAAAAACAGTAAGCCGACGAAAATAAACATAGCCGTAAACATCTTTCTAATCATGTGAAAAAACCATTAACAAAAATTGTTAGCGTTATACATTCTGGCGCTGGCGGGCGGGATTGTTGCGCGGTGGTAACGAGGGGGCACCGGACTGGTATCGGCTAGTGGTCGCGGGCCGGGCCAGGCGTCATTCCGCGGCCAGCCGGTACCCGGCCCGGGGCTGGGTGAGAATCACCGGGGCGCTGCCCGCCGGCTCCAGCTTGGCCCGCAGCCGCCTGACGTAGACGCGCACGTACTCGGTCTCGGTCTCGTAACCGCGGCCCCACACCCGGCGCAGCAGATGCGCGTGGGTCAGCAGCTTGCCCCTGTTGATGGCCAGCTCCCGGAGCAGCGCGAACTCGGTGGGGGTGAGGTGCACGGGGCTGCCCGCGCGGCGTACCTGCTGGCTGGCCAGGTCGATCTCCAGCGGCCCGATGGTGATGACCAGCGGCGCGCTCGGCGGTGCACCCTGCGCGGGCCGGGTGCGCCTTAGCGTGGCGGTAATCCGGGCCAGCAGTTCCTCGATGCTGAACGGCTTCGTCAGGTAGTCGTCAGCCCCCATGTTCAGCGCCGTCACCTTGTCCCGCTCGCCGCCCCGTGCGGACACGACGATGATGGCGACCGGCGAGCGCTCCCTGATGAGCTGGCACAGCTCGAAGCCATCCACCTCCGGCAGCATCAGGTCGAGCAGTACGATGTCCGGCGCCTCGGTTTCCAGCAGGTTCAGCGCCCGCAGGCCGTCCACGGACACGACCGTGTCGAACCCGCGCACGGCGAGGTTGGACCGGATCAGGTCGACGATGTTCGGGTCGTCCTCGATCACCAGGGCCCGCGTCGTGGCGGAGTGGTCAAGCATCGGCGTGCGCTTCCCGGGCGGGCCGCAGCCCGTCGTTACCGGTTACCGTGCTGAGGTGGCCGCGCGGTCGCGGGCCGTCGGGCGGGCCGTCCGGGTTCTCCACCGGCAGCTGGATGCGGAAGCAGGTGCCCACCGCCGGCCGCAGCAGCTCCAGCTGGCCGCCGTGCGCGGTGACGATGCCCCGGGCAATGGACAGCCCGAGGCCCGAACCCGAGCCGGGCGCGCGCCGCTTGCGCATCGGCTCGAAGGGGGCCAGCGCCACGTCCGGCGGCACGCCGGCCCCGTCGTCCGCCACGTCCACGGTGACGGTGTCCGGCCCGGTCGCGGCGGCGCGCACGCTGACCCGGGTGCCGGGCGGGTTGTGCCCGGTCGCGTTGCTGAGCAGGTTCACGAAGACCTGCTCCAGGCGGTCATGATCGGCCCAGATGGCAGGCAGATCATCGGCGCAGCTCACCTCGACCCGCTGCGCCCCCTCGGGCGGGAGGCAGGCGACCGCGGCGTCCACGACCAGCGGCAGGTCGCACCAGTCCCGCTGCAGCTGGAGGATGCCGGACTCGATGGCGGAGAACCGCAGCAGGTCGTCCACCAGCCGGCTGAGCCGGGAAGACTCGGCCTCGATCCGGGTCAGGAAGCGCTGCTCGGACTCCGCGTCCCAGGTCACATCGGGCTGCAGCAGGCTGGACGCGTAGCCCTTGATCGCGGTCAGCGGGGTGCGCAGCTCGTGGCTGAGGCGAGACAGGAAGCCGCGCTGCAGTTCCCGGGACCGGCGAAGGCCGGCCGCCTCCTGGTGCGCAGCCCACGCGGCCTCCCGCTCCAGAGCCAGCCGGAGTGAATGAGCGGCGTCTTCCAGCAGCGCAGCCGAATCGGCTGGCGGGTGACCGCCCGGCCAGCAGGCCACCAGCGCGGCTGGGCCGCCCGGAGCCCAGAACGCCACGGTCAGCAGGCGGGTACCGCCGGGCAGGCTGTGGTGCTCGACGGCGTCCGGCTGCCCGCTGCGGGTGCGGCTGAGCGCAGCCTCGGCGGCCTGCCGCAGCGCGACCGTCACCGCTGGCCCGGCAGCCGCGGCAGGCGCACGGGCCGCGGCCCGGCAGCTGGGTGGGCCGCCGGGCTGCCCGATGAGCAGAGCCACCTCGTCGGCGGCCAGCCCGCGACGGAGTGCCTGCAGCGCGGTCCCGAGCCCGTCGGCCACCGGAACCGGGCCGGCCAGCGTCTGCAGCATCTCCCGGATCGTCTCGAGCACCCGGTTGCGCGCGGTCACCTCGTCCAGCAGCCGGTCCCGCTCGATCGCGCTGGCCGCATAGCCGGCGTAGAGGGTGGCCAGGTCCAGGTCGCCGCGGCGTGGCCGGCCCGCGGTGGCCCGGAACACGGTGATGACGCCGAGCAGCCCGCCCGGGCCGAGCACCGGCACCGACCACGAGCTGGCCACCTTCGACACCCGGGCCAGCTCGGCGAATCCATCCCAGGCGCTGCCGGTCTGCACGTTGTCCTCGATCACCGGGCACTCCGCCGCGGCGGACAGCCCGACCGGGCCGCCCGCCGGGCCGTGGGGCAGCCGGGACCACGCGGCCTGCAGCTGCGGCGCCAGGCCCAGCGAGGCCGCGCACAGCAGCGAGGACCCCTCGGCGAGATGGATGCACAGCCGCTCGCTGCCCAGCGCGGCGCCGAGCGCGGAGAGGATCAGCGACAGGCTGCTCGACGGGTCGGCCGACACCAGCCGGTCGGTGAGCCCGTGCAGCCGGGTGAGCTGGCGGCGGGCCGAGGAGTCCACTTCCTGGCCGGACAGCAGCGCCACCACGTCGCCCGGGTGGACCTCCGCCGGGGTCACCTGGGCGATCAGCCGGCCGTGCCGGAGGACCGCGATCCGGTCGGCCAGCCGGAACATCTGGTCGATGTCGTGGCAGGCCAGCAGGACCGTCGTGCCCTGCTCACGAACCCGCATGATCAGGTCTTCGACCAGCGCCGATTCCTGCACGCCCAGCGACGAGGTCGGCTCGTCGAGCAGCAGCAGCCGGGGGCTGTCCGCCATCGCCCGGGCCACCGCGACCAGCTGGCGCTGGCCGCCGGACAGCGAGCGGACGGAGCGCGCCGTGTCCTGCAGCGGCACCCCGAGCCGGGCGAACAGCGCCGCCGCGTCGGTGGTCATCCGGATGTGCGAGAACACCTGGCGGCGCCGCTCCCGGCCGAGCAGGACGTTTGACGCGATGTCCAGGTTGTCGCAGAGCGCGAGGTCCTGCCAGACGACCGAGATGCCGCGCCGCTTGGCGCCGATCGGGTCCGGCGGCACCGGCTTACCGTCCACGGTGACCCGTCCGGAACTCGGCGCGATGTCCCCGGCGATGCAGCGGACCAGGGTGCTCTTGCCTGCCCCATTCTCACCGGCCAGCGCCACCAGCTCGCCCGCTCCCACCTCCAGGTCCACGCCGTCCAGCGCGGTCAGCGGGCCAAAGCGGACCCGCAGCCCGGATACCGTCAGCTGCGCCGGGGCGGGCGCCCGGGCGGGCCGGGCAGCGGCGGTCATGTGCACATTCTGGTCCGTACCGTGCCTGATCACCACTTCGGTCTCCCAGACGCGCTCAGCCCGTCAGCTGGAGCACGACGGCGGCGCCCCCGCTGCCGTGCCGGGCCTGCGCCAGGGCCTCGCCCGCGGCGTCCAGCGGGTAGCTGGGGCGCACGGTTACCGTGATCGCGCCGCGATCAAGCAGCCGGGCCAGGTATCCGAGCTGGCCCGCGTCCGGCTGCACGTACACCGACTCGACCCGCACGCCGCGGGCTGGATCCGGGGGGTCGGAAGTCAGCGTGGTCAGCCGCCCGCCGTCGGCGACCAGGGGGAGCACCTGGGCGGCGCCGCCCGGGACGGCGTTGACCGCGGCCGGCAGCGCGTCCCTGGCGGCCCGCTGGACCCGGCCCGGCCAGTCCGGCTGCCGGTAGTCGAGCACCAGATCCGCGCCGGCCCGGCGGAGCCGGGGAGCGCTGGCCGGGCTCGCCGTCGCGATCACCCGGGCGCCCTGCAGCGCGGCGAGCTGAACGAGCAGGCCCCCGGTGACCCCGCCGGCGCCGTTGATCAGGATGCTGTCCCCCTCGGCCAGCTGCAGGCTGCCGGTGAGCGCCTGCAGCGCGGTCAGGCCGGGCACCGGCAGCGCGGCCGCGGCCAGCCAGGACACCCCGCCGGGCTTGCGGGCCACCAGCGCGGCCGGCGCGATGAGCTGCTCGGCCCACGCGCCGTCCTGCCGCAGCGGCAACGGATGGGTGAGCACCTCGTCCCCGGGCCGCAGCCCGGAGACCCGGGCCCCGGCCGCCGTGATCACCCCGGCCGCTTCCACCCCGAGCGCACACGGCGGCTGCACCCCGGTGGCCCAGCCAGCGGTGCGCACGATGTCATCCCAGTTCCCGACGCCCGCCGCCCGGACCCGGATCAGCACCTCGTCCTCGCGCAGCGCCCGTGGATCGGGCCGCAGCAGCACGCGCACCGCCCCGCCGAACCGGTCGATCCCCGCGCCGCGCATGTCAGCCCGCGGCGCGGTCGCTGGGCCCCGCGGCCGGCGTCAGCGCGGGGGCGGCGGGCGGGGCGTCCAGCGCACAGTGCAGCGCGGGCCGCTCGGCGCGCGGCCGGGCTGGCCGGCTGGGATTGCGGATGAACACCGCGCACGCCGCGCCGCCCGCGACGCACAGGCCGGCCGAGAGGAACGACGCTATCCGGAACCCAGCCGAGAACTGCGCCGGATGCAGATAGGACGACCCGGACAGGCCGGCCGCCGCGGGCAGTACCGCGACGGCGATCAGGCCAGCCGCGCGGGCCACATCGTTGTTTATCGCGGACGCCGTGCCCGCATGCTCGGCCGGGACCGCGCCCAGCACGGTGGCGGTCAGCGGTGCCACGTTGATGGCCAGCCCCAGGCCGAAGACGGTCACCGCAGGCAGCACCTCGGTGACGTAGTTGCCCCCTGGCCCGATCCGGGCGAGCAGGGCCAGCCCGATGGCGATCACGACCGGCCCGACGCTCATCTGCAGCCGTGGGCCGATCCGCTGGGCCAGCGCCCCGGAGCGGGCTGACAGCAGCAGCATGATGACGGTCACCGGCAGCAGGGCGATGCCGGCCTGCAGGGCGCTGTATCCAGACACCACCTCCAGCTGGATGGGGAGCAGGAAGAACGCGCCGCTGAGCGCGGCGTAGACCACGAACGTGGCCACGTTGGCGGTGCTGAACTGGGCGGAGGCGAACATGCCGAGCGGCATGATCGGCTCGGCTGCACGCCGTTCCCACAGCACGAACGCGGCCAGCACCACCGCGCCGCCGATCAGCGCGGCCAGCGGGCCAGCGGCCCAGCCCGCCGACGGCCCCTCGATCAGCCCGTACGTCAGCCCGACGAGGCCGAGCGTCACCAGCGCGCTGCCCGCCACGTCGATCGGCCCGGTGGCTGACGGATCACGCGATTCGGGCACGTGGCGCACGCTGACCGCGACCACGAGCGCCGCAACCGGCAGGTTGATCACGAAGATGAGCCGCCAGGACACCGCCTGGATCAGCCACCCGCCGAGGAACGGCCCGATAGCCGAGCCCACGCCGCTCAGCCCGGACCACGCGCCGATCGCCCGGCCCCGGTCGTCGGGACGGAACGACGCCTGGATGATGGCCAGGCTGCCGGGGGTGAGCAGGGCGGCGCCGACCCCCTGCAGGGCCCGCGCCGCGATCAGGAACGGCGCGTCCGGTGCCGCCCCGCACAGCGCCGAGGCCAGCGCGAACCACACCACCCCGAGCAGGAACACCCGGCGCCGGCCGTACTTGTCGCCCGCCGCGCCGGCGAACAGCAGCAGCCCCGCCAGGGTCAGCGTGTACGCGGTCACCACCCACTGCAGCGAGCTGAGGGTGGTGTGGAAGTCGTGCCCGATCGCGGGCAGCGCGATACCGACCACCGTGGCGTCGATCGAGGCCATGGCCGAGCCCAGCACGGTACCCAGCAACACCCAGCGGCCGCGCGCGCTGGAGTACCGGATGTCCGTATCCGGTCCGGCCGCTGCCGCCGCCTCGTCCAGCCTGCCCACCTCGTCCCGGCCCGGGGCGGCCGCCGCGCCCGGCCGCCGTACTGGGGCACGGTACCTCGTCCGGCCACGGATCGGGCAGCCCTGGCGGGCCGCCCGACTGGCGGATTGACCCCGTACCCCGGTACGGCTGTTAACTTCCCCGTATGACCGGGCTGACGATCGGGAAGTTCGCCGCCGACGCGGGCGTGGGCGTCGAGACCGTGCGGTTCTACCAGCGCCGCGGGCTGCTGTCCCGCCCGGAGCGCGGCGGGTCGGGCTTTCGTGAGTACTCCGAGGACGACCGGTGGCGGCTGGCTTTCATCCGCCGGGCCCAGCAGCTCGGCTTCACCCTGGAGGAGATCCGGGACCTGCTCGGCCCGGCCCAGGCCCGGTCCACCGAGGAGATCGCCGCGGCCGCCGAGGCCAAGCTCGGCGCGGTGGCCGGCCAGCTGCGGGAACTGGCCCAGCTGCAGTGCCGGCTGCGCCGCCTGGTCCAGGTGTGCGCGCACGGCAGCAGCGACGACTGCATCGCGCTGCACCTCGGCGATCCCCTCGCCACCCGCCACGCTCCCCTCGCCGCCCCCCAGGAAGGGAACTGACCCGATGAGTGCCGTCAAGGCCGTGACCGATGACTCCTTCCAGTCCGACGTGCTGGGCAGCACCCGGCCGGTCCTGGTGGAGTTCTGGGCCCAGTGGTGCCCGCCGTGCCGTCAGCTCGCGCCGGTGCTGGACCAGCTGGCCGCCGAGCAGGATGGTGTGCTCGACGTGGTCAAGATCAACAGCGACGAGAACCCGCAGGCCGTCCTGCGGTACCAGGTCCTGCAGGTGCCGACGCTGGCCCTGTTCTCCGGCGGGGAGCTGGTCGCGCAGGTGATCGGGGCCAGGTCCAAGTCCGCGCTGCTTCGTGACTTCGCCGAGTTCATCGAGCCCGCGCCGGGCACCCGCCGCTGAATATCCCGGCCTGGGTCAGCGGGGTTGCCTGGGGGAGCGGCGCTGGGCAGGGTGGTGGGCATGACCCGCGCGGCCACGCCCTCGTCACCCGCCCCGGTGATCTCCGGCTATTCGGCCCTCGATCATCTCGAATGCGCCCGCTGTGGCGCCGTCCACCCAGCAGGCCACGTGCAGGGCACCTGCCCGTGCGGCTCACCGCTGCTCGCCCGGTACGACACGGAGCGGGCCGCCGGGCAGGTCTCGCCCCGGGTCATCGCCACCCGGGCCCCGGACCTGTGGCGGTATCACGAGCTGCTGCCGGTCACTGGCCCGGGCCAGGTGATCAGCCTGGGGGAAGGCATGACCCCGCTGCTGGCCCTGCCCCGGCTGGGCCGCGCGCTCGGCGTGCCCCGGCTGCTGATGAAGGACGAGAGCCTGCTGCCGACCGGCACGTTCAAGGCGCGCGGCGCGGCCGTCGGGGTGTCCCGGGCCGCGGAACTCGGCGTGGCCGGGGTGGCCATGCCGACCAACGGGAACGCGGGCGCGGCCTGGGCCGCCTACGCGGCCCGGGCCGGGCTGCCCTGCCTCATCGCGATGCCCGCCGGGGCGCCGGCCATCACCCGGGCCGAGTGCGCGGCGGCGGGCGCCGAACTTCACCTGGTCGACGGGCACATCGGCGATGCGGCCGCGGTGCTGCGCACCGCGCTGGCCGGGCGGCCCGGCTGGCAGGACGTGTCCACGCTGCGCGAGCCCTACCGCCTCGAAGGCAAGAAAACCATGGGCTTCGAGATCGCCGAGCAGCTCGGCTGGCGGCTGCCCGACGTGATCGTGTACCCCACCGGGGGCGGGGTCGGCATCATCGGCATCCACAAGGCGCTGCTGGAGCTGCGCGCGCTGGGCTGGGTGCACGGCAGGCTGCCCCGGCTGGTCGCGGTGCAGGCCAGCGGCTGTGCGCCGATCGTGGCCGCGTTCGACGCCGGGGCGGCGGAGAGCCAGCCATGGCCGGACCCGCACACGGTCGCGTTCGGCATAACCGTGCCCAAGGCGCTCGGCGACTTCCTGGTGCTCCGCGCGGTGACCGGGACCGGCGGCACCGCGGTGGCCGTGGAAGACGCCGCGCTGCTCGCCGACCAGCGCGTGATGGCCCGGCTGGAGGGCAGGCTGATCTGCCCGGAAGGCGCGGCGTGCGTCACCGCGGTCCGCCAGCTGCGCGCGTCCGGCTGGCTGTCCGACCAGGACGAGGTCGTGGTGCTGAACACGGGCTCAGGGCTCAAGTATCCCGACCTCATCCCGGTACCCGGCGGCGTGGCGGGCCAGCCATGAAGATCGCCACCAGCATCGGCTACTGGAGCGCCGGCCCGCCCCCGGACGCGGCCGGGCTGTTCGCGGCCGCGGACCAGCTGGAGTTCGACCAGGTGTGGACGGCCGAGGCCTACGGCAGCGACGCCTGGACCCCGCTCGCGTGGTGGGGATCGGCCACCCGGCACGTGCGGCTGGGCACCGCCGTGTCCCAGATCTCCGCCCGGCCGCCGGTCACCCTGGCCATGACCGCGATGACCCTGGACCACCTCACCGGCGGCCGGGTCATCGTCGGGGTCGGCACCAGCAATCCCCAGGTCGTTGAGGGCTGGTATGGCCAGCCCTACCCGCGTCCGCTCGCGCGGACCCGGGAGTACATCGACATCTTCCGCGCGGTCGTGTCCCGCGCCGCGCCGGTCGAGTACCAGGGCAGGCACTACCAGCTGCCGCTGGCCGGGGGAACCGGGCTGGGCAAGCCGCTGCGCTCGATCCTGCACCCCTGCCGTACCGAGATCCCGGTCTACCTCGGCGCCGAGGGCCCCAGGAACGTCGCGCTGGCGGCGGAGATCGCCGACGGGTGGAACGTGATCTTCTTCTCGCCCAAGATGAACGACTTCTACGCCGCCGCGCTGGCCGAGGGCTTCGCCCGGGCCGGGGCGCGGCACACGGCCGCTACCTCCGACGTGGTCGGCGGGCCCATGCGGATCATCGTGGACGAGGACGTCGAGCGGGCCGCTGACCTGATGCGGCCGACGATCGCGCTGTACGTGGGCGGGATGGGCGCGCGCGGCGTCAACTACCACCATGAGGTGTTCGTCCGGATGGGCTACGAGGCCGAGGCCAAGCTCATCCAGGATCGCTACCTCGCCGGTGACCGGGCGGGCGCGATCGCGGCCGTGCCCACCCGGATGGTCGAGGATGTCGCGCTTATCGGCCCCTGGCCCAAGATCGCTGACGAAATCCCGCTCTGGCGGGATACGGTGCTGACCACGTTCTCGGTCAGCACCGAGCTGCGTCACCTGGCCCGGCTGGCCGAGCTCATCCGGGGCTGATCCGGCCGGGTGGTGGCCGGCCCCGCTGGCCGGTAACGAACCCGCTACCGCACGCATGGCCGGGCGTGTGCGGGGAAGCGGATAGCACGTTCCGGGCCCGGACCGACAGGAGGTAGCTGGCCATGACCATCGGCGGCAGCATCGCGCTGATCGTGATAGGCGCGATACTCAGATTCGCCATCACCTGGTCGCCCAACGGCATCGACCTGCAGCTGGTGGGCGTCATCGTCATGCTCGGCGGCATCGTCGGGCTGATCATCTCGCTCGCCTTCGTGTTTGCCCGCAGGCGCGCCGTGGCGCCGGGCACGACCGAGGTGTACGAGGAGCGCCGCTACCACGAGCCCCCCGTCTGACGAGGACGGTCGCTGCTGGCCGGGCGGGCGCCCGGCGCCGGCCCGCGGTGGTGGCAGGACGCGGAACCGGCCGTCATGTGTGCTGCTGATCACCAGGCTGGAAGTCGCCCACGGCCATCACCCGGCGGCCTCGCGGGCGCTTCCGCCGGCCGCATCCGGCCCGGCCGGCCGGCTCTTACTGAATGCGCTGGCCGGCCCGGGCGCGTCCCGGCGTCCTCCCCGGAGTTCCTTCCCTCCGGGGCCCGGGCGTCTCCGGGCAGGCGTGCTGAGCTGGGCATTTCTTTCGCAGCATAGAATCAAGATCAACGGCGGGCTCAGCCGCCACGCCCGGCCACGGCCGCCCCAGCCGCCACCGGGCCAGCACCACCGGACGGCCGCCGCGGCACCGGGAACCGGGGAGAAGGCGCATGGCACGTTCCATCTGGTCGGGTTTCCTGAGCTTCGGGCTGGTGAGTGTGCCAGTCGGGCTCTACCCGGCCACCGCTGACCAGACGATTCACTTCAACCAGCTGCACACGGGCACCTCGCACCGCATCCGGTACAAGAAGGTCGACGAGGTCACCGGCGCGGAGGTGCCCAACTCCGACATCGTCAGCGGGTATGACCTGGGCGGCGGTGAGTACGTGGTGGTCACCCGCGAGGAGCTGAAGGACGTCGCCCCGGGCAAGTCGGAGACGATCGAGATCAGCGACTTCGTGGATCTCGACCAGATCGACCCGGTGCATTTCCGGCAGACTTACTACCTGGCGCCGCGCGGCAAGGGCGCGGACCGCGCCTACGCGCTGCTCCGGCAGGCCATGCGCGAGACCGGCAAGGTGGGCGTCGCCACCATGATCCTGCGGGACAAGGAGCACCTGGTCGCGGTGCGGCCCGGCGCTGACGTGCTGATCCTGGAAACGATGTACTTCGCGGACGAGATCCGCAGCCCCAGGGAGGAACTGGATACGCTGCCGGAGGATGCCACGTTCCAGGGCCGCGAGCTGGAGGTGGCCAAGCGGCTGGTCGAGTCGCTGACCGTGGAGTGGGCCCCGGATGACTACCAGAACACCTACCGCGACCGAGTCGCCGAGCTGATCGACCGCAAGCGCGAGGGCCGCTCGATCGTGGTCGAGGCGGACAAGCCCAAGTCCAACGTCATCGACCTGATGGCCGCGCTGGAGGCGTCGGTGGCCCGGATGGGGGAGGCCGGCCCGCAGGCAGCAGCGGGCGGCGAGGGTCCCCCGGCGGGCGGCCAGGCGGCGCGCGGCCAGGCGGCGGACGGGAAGGCGCGGCGCGGGAAGACGGGCGGCGGCCAGGCGGCTCGCGGCCAGGCGCCCGGCGCGAAGCGTGCTGCGGGGCGGAAGCCGGACGTGGCCAGCAGGCCGGACCTCGACGGGATGAACCGGGCCGAGCTGCAGGCCCGCGCGGCCGAGCTGGGCATCCAGGGACGGTCCAAGATGTCCAAGGCCGAGCTGATCGGGGCGATCACTGGCGCCGGAACCGCCAGCCGGCGATCAGCAAGGATTTCCTAGCAATCTGGCTCCACCCGGCCTGTCGCGCTGCGGGCTGTCGGCCCGTGGTGATAGAGCAGACTCGGAGGGAGTCACTATGTTCGAGTCAGCTGTGATCACCAGCGCGTGCGCTGAATGCGATCAGGACCTTGAGCACTGCCACGGCACCGCGTTCCAGCACTGCGACGGGGCGGCCGACTGCTCGGACGACCCTGGCTGCCGCCTGCCCGCCGACCTGCACCTGTTCACGGTGCCCTGCGCCGAGGTGGACTGCAGCTGCGCCGGGGACCCGCTGGAGCTGGCCGGGGAGCAGGCCGCCGCGTCATGACCGGGTGAGACCGCAGCCGCGCATGGCCTTGCGGTAGGCGACCGCCACCGCGTCGAACTTGAGGTGCAGCTCCGCGGCCAGGTCGAACGGCACGCGCTCCGGCCGCTGTGACTCCACCACCCGCTGATCCTGGCCGAAGATCGTGTCCTCGAACTCCTGAAGCACCTGGTCGGGCTGGTCCAGGTGGTAATTCCGGCCGATCACCACGTACCCGGCGCAGTCGTCGGCGCTGACTGGCTGGGCCGCGAAGAAGTACACCATGCCGCGCTCGCCGCCCCAGCCCAGCCGCAGCGCGATCGTGTAGGGCAGGTGCAGCTCGTAGCGGCTGGTCCGTTCGGGGGGGCCAGCCTGCACGTTGCCGAACACCGGGAACTCGTCGCTGTTCGCCGCCTCGGGCCGGGTGATCGTGTAGTGCAGCACGTGATTCTCGGTGCGCACCTCGTGCCGGGGCACCACCGGCCGGTCCGGGTCGCCCAGCAGCCCCGGATGCACCCACGGGAAGTGTCCGAGGTCGGTGAAGTTCTCCACCTGCCGGGCCGCGTCGCAGTGCCAGCGGTACGGGCCCGCGGTGAGCACGGCCCACGCATCGCTCTCCAGCTCCGGGACCTCGGGCAGCGGCCAGCGCGGCTCGTCCAGGGCCACCCAGATCAGCCCGTAGCGTTCCTGGCAGCGGAACGCGGGGATGCGGGCCTTGGCCGGTACCCGGGACGGGTCGGCCAGCTGCGGGATGGCCACGCAGCGGCCGTCCGCGCGGTACCGCCAGCCGTGATAGGGGCAGACCAGCTCGTCCCCGCTGGTCCAGCCCAGGGACAGCGCGGTTCCCCGGTGCACACACAGGTCCTGGTTGGCCCGGGGCTGGCCGTCCGCGCCGCGCCAGATGACCAGTGGCTCGCCCAGCAGGTCGGCGTGCGCCGGGCCGTCGGTCAGCTCGGCCCCGAACGCGACCGGGTGCCAGCAGTCGCGCAGCGCCGCCAGGCTGGCGAACGAGCCGGGCGAGGTCACGGAGCCGTCTTTCGCATGCCCAGGGGATGCCCGCCCGGGCCCTGAAGTATCCCGGTCACCGGCGGTCAGGGCACCGCGGAGGCCTGCGGGGTGGGGGTCCCGGTGTGATGGCCCTGGAACAGCATGGCCGCGATCTGGGTCAGCTTGTTGGTGCCGTAGTTGAACCCGGTGTCGCCGTTTTCGCGGAAGCCGCCCAGGTTGTACATGATCGCCAGGGTGTACTGCTGGTGCGGGCCGGCGAACCCGACCGTGTTCGTGATCCACACGCCGTAGCCGTTCGGGTTCTGCTCCCAGCCGTCCTTGTTGCCCGGATGATTCTGCGGGCCAGCGCCCCACACCCCCCACTGCTGGTCGATCCCGCTGACGTGCTGCAGCCGGTAGACGAGGTAGCCGCGCACCCTGGGCGGGGTCTTGCCCAGCACATAGTTGATCAGGTTGTCCAGGTCCTGCGGCGTGGTGTCCACGTCGCCCCAGAACGCCGCGTCGGTGAACTGGGTGCGGTGCATGCCGAAGGCGCGGATCCGGCCCATGAAGCTGGCGTTCTCGAACTGGTTCCACAGCGCGGTGGCGTCGTCGTCGTTGCTGGTGTACAGCGCCTGGAACATCTCCGCCCGGTCCCCGGGCGTGAGCGCGATGCTGCCGGCCCGGTTGCGCAGCAGCAGGTCGGTCATCATGGCCAGCTTGATCGTGGACGCGGCCGGGTACAGCGTGGTGGCGTTCCCGTTGTGCCACGTGGCGCCCGTGGACCGGTCGTGCAGCACGATGCCGATCGAGCCGGGCAGGTGCCGCAGGTAGCCCCGCACCTCACGGATCCGGTTACGCATCGCGCAGGAGAACCTCGGCGCGACCCTGGCGCACACCTGAGGCGTCGGCGTGGGGCTGGACATTGGGTTCGGGGTGGCCGTCACCGGCTGGCTGCCTTTGGACGGCCGCACCGCGGTGTGCTGGCTGGCCGGCGTGAACATGCCGCAGCCCGCCAGGCTGGCCGCGGCCAGCAGGCAGCCGAGCGCGGCAGGCAGCCGTACGCGGCGGCGCGGGCGGCGGCGCGTACGGGCGGGCGAGGAAGGCATGCCCGACAGGATACGAAGTCGCCGGGACGGCGGTGGCCGATCGCCCGGGCGTGGCCCCGGAGAGTTGCCAATTCTTGATGCCCGGTTGCCGTTGCCGGTGGCCGGTGCCCGCATGCGGGCGGGTGCTGGCTGCCCCGGCCGGCACCAAGATGGTCAGGCCGGGTGCTCCTGCCCGTCGCCCGCCCATTCGGTGTGGTAGGTGCCCGGCTGGTCGGTCCGGCGGTAGGTGTGCGCCCCGAAGTTGTCCCGCAGCCCCTGGATCAGCGCCGCGGGCAGCCGGCCGGCGCGCAGGCCGTCGTAGTAGGCCAGCGACGAGGAGAACGCGGGGGTCGGCAGGCCGGCCATCGCGGCCTGGGCGGCGACCCGCCGCCAGCTCTCCACCCCGTCCCTGACCGCCGCCGCGAAGTACGGCGCCACCAGCAGGCTGGGCAGTTCCGGGTCCTGGTCGTAGGCGGCCCGGATGCGGTCCAGGAAGCGGGCCCGGATGATGCACCCGCCGCGCCAGATGGTGGCCATCGCGCCGCGGTCGATGTCCCAGCCGTATTCTTCGCTGCCCGCGCCGATCTGGTCGAAGCCCTGGGCGTAGGCCACCACCTTCGACGCGTACAGCGCGCGCCGCACATCGTCCACGAACGCATCGGTGTCGCTGATCTCCAGCCCGGTGACGTCGGAGCCGAACGCCTTCCGGGCCGCGGCGCGCTGCCCGGCGTGCCCAGACAGCGACCGGGCGAACGTCGCCTCGGCGATCCCGGTGATCGGGATGCCCAGGTCGAGCGCGCTCTGCACGGTCCACCGGCCGGTGCCCTTCTGCTCGGCCTGGTCAAGCACGATGTCCACGAACGGCTGGCCGGTCCCGGCGTCGGTGTGCGCCAGCACTTCGGCGGTGATCTGGATGAGGAACGAGTCGAGGTCACCTTCGTTCCAGCCGCGGAAGATGCCTGCGATCTCCGGCGCTGGCGCGCCGAGCCCGGCCCGGAGCAGGTCGTAGGCCTCGGCGATGAGCTGCATGTCCGCGTACTCGATGCCGTTGTGCACCATCTTGACGAAGTGGCCCGCCCCGTCCGGCCCGACGTGGGTGCAGCAGGGCGTGCCATCCACCTGGGCGGCGATCGACTCGAAGATCGGGCCGAGCCTGGCGTAGGACTCGGCCGAGCCGCCCGGCATGATGCTCGGCCCGTGCAGCGCGCCCTCCTCGCCGCCGGACACGCCGCAGCCGACGAAGTGCAGGCCGCGCCCACGCAGCGCGGCCTCGCGCCGCCTGGTGTCCAGGTAGTGCGCGTTACCGCAGTCGATGACGATGTCGCCCGCCTCCAGCAGGGGGGCCAGCTCGCCGATCACCGCGTCGGTGCCCTCGCCCGCCTTGACCATGATGATGACGGCCCGGGGCCGGGCCAGGCTGGTGACGAAGTCGGTCATCGACTCGGACGGCACGAACGTGCCCTCGTCGCCATGCTCCTTGACCAGGCTGCGGGTGCGCTGCGGCGACCGGTTGTGCAGCGACACGACGTGTCCGTGGCGGGCCAGGTTGCGGGCCAGGTTGCGGCCCATCACGGCCAGGCCGGTCACGCCGATGTCTGCCTTGCGCTGCTCAGTCATGCACGCTCCTCGAAGTCTCGTCCTCCGCGAGGGTAGTCCGTTATGGGCCGGCGGGCGGAGCCGGCAGGTGGAGCCGGCGGGTGCCGGGACGCGGGTCGGCCTCGGCGCCCCGGGCGCCCCGGGCATCAGGGACAATGCCGAGAATGGACTCCCGCCCGCGGCCAACCGCGGCTGCCGCTTCTCCTGCCGCGGCCGCCGCCCCGCCTGCCGCTGGGGCGTTCCGCGCCGATCCCGCGCACGGCAGGCTGTTCACCACCGCACGCACCGTGCGCAGCACCGACGTCACCCCGGCCGGCCGTCTGCGGCTGGACGCGCTGGCCCGCTACCTTCAGCAGGCCGCCGAGGATGACCTCACCGACGCGGGCGCCGCGATGCCCTACACCTGGCTGGTCCGCCGGGTGGCGCTGCGCATCCGCGGCTTCCCCGTGCACCGGGAGCGGGTCACGCTGCGTACGTTCTGTTCAGGCACCGGACCCCGGTGGGCCGAGCGGACCACCACCGTGGCCGGCGCCCCTGGCCGGGACGGGCCCGGCGCGCCCCGCCGGGACGGACCCGGCGCGCCCGGCCGGGACGGATCCGGCGCGCCCGGCCGGGATGGACCCGGCGCGGACGCATCCGGCCCGGACCTGATCCAGTCCACCGCGGTCTGGGTGGCCATCACCCCGGCGGATGGGCGGCCGGTTCCGCTCGGCGACCGCTTCCATCAGGTGTACGACGCCTCGGCCGGCGGCCACCGGGTGTCCGCCCGGCTGTCCCATCCCGGGCCGCCCGGGTCCGGCCCGGGGCGGGCCTGGCCGCTGCGCGCCGCCGACTTCGACACGGCCGGGCACGTGAACAACAGCATCCACTGGGCCGCCGTCGAGGACGTGCTGGCTGGCCAGGACTGGCTCCCGGGCTACGCCGAGCTCGAATACCACCATCCGATCCTGCCCGGGCACGACCCGCAGCTGATCACCGGCGAGCAGGATGGCGACCGGTACGCGTGGCTGTGTGAGGGCCCCAGGCGGCTCGCCTCAGCGCGGCTCACCGCGCCACCGGGTATCGCCTAGCGGGTCCGCCACCGGCCTGCCACCAGGTCCGCACCTGCGGCATTCTGCGCTGGGTATGGCAATTCGCACCCAGTTGGTTACCTTAGGTCAGCGGCGAAGCAGCTTACACTTGGCATGGCGGGCTTGCGACGCGCTGTGGCAGCAGGCCCGGGAGGGGCTGGAGGCGGGCCGGTGAATATCGCGGATGGCTTGATAACTGCCTCATCATCGGGCTTCACCTGGGGAAGCGCGATCGTGATCTTTGTCATCGTCATAGTCGCCTTTGCCGCGGTCATCGCGGTCGTCTTCCGCCGCAACCAGCGGCTGACCTACCGGCCGCACGTGAGCGACCCCAAGGCGGAAGCGATCCGGCGCCAGGCCGAAGAAGACATCGAGACGATCGAGGACGACCCGAGCTTCGTCAATCGCCGCGACGTCCCGGGCGGCCGCGAGGACGACCTCTAGCCGCTGCCCGCCACCAGGCTACGGGCGCAACATCTAGGGCGGCGGCGGGCGGAAACGCCGCCAGAGCCAATAGCCGGCGCCGCTGAGAATCACCACGCCGCCGAGCACGATGCTGGCGATGGCGCCGGGCGGCAGCCCGCCCCCGCCCCCGGCGGCGAGCGACGGGCTGCTGCTCGGCGTGACCGCCGCCGAGCTGCTGCCGCGCGGCGACCCGGTCGCCGTCGGGCTGGCCGTCCCGGCGCCACCAGCCCGGGCGCGGAAGGCCACAACCCGGTTGGCCGACGGGGCCAGCAGCAGCCCGGCCGCCACGCTCGGCGTGGGGAAGTGGTTCGCGGGCTGGCCGATCGGCGCCTGCTGCCGGACCCGCCCGGTCGCCGGGTCAAGGCCGTACAGCTCGCCGTCCTGGCCGATGGTCCACACCAGTCCCGCCGCGACGATGGGCGGCCCGCCCGCGGACCGTGAGCTCCACAGCACCCGCAGGCCGGGTGGTGACGTGCTCACCCGGACGGCCGTGACCCCGCCGGTGCAGGGCAGGTACACGGTGCTGCCCAGCACCGCCGTGCCGCCGTCGATGTCCGAACCGCACACACCGCGCCGCGCCGCCTGCTCGCCGCCGACGCCGCCCAGGTGCGCGCCGTCCAGCAGGTACGCGATGCGCGACTTCCCGGTGAGCAGCACCTGGCCGGAGGGCAGCAGCGCCGGCTCGATGGACATGTCCAGGTCCTGGGCGTTGTCCGTGGCCCAGCTGCGGGGGGCGAAGTACTGCACGAGGTGCATCGACGGGGTCAGCTCGAGGACCGAGTCGCTGTCGTCGTAGGGCTGGCTCGCGTCGTGCACCGAGCCGTTCCCGGCGCCGACGAACACGTGCCCGCCGTGGCCCACGGCCGGTGCCCCACCGCCCATCCAGACCGCACCCTGCGACTGGCCGTCCGCGCCGTCCACGGTGAATATGGCGGGCTTCCCGCCCGTCTCCGGCGCGGCGACCACCCGGCCCCGGTAGCTGGCGCAGTCCCCGTCGTTGCCGCCGAAGCCGAACACCACCCGCCCGCCAGCCAGCGTCGCCCCGGTCCGCTGCAGCAGCGCCGCGGTGTCCGCGCCGGGCGGGTCCACGTTCGTGGTCAGCTCCACCCGGCCGGTCGCCACGGCGAGCCCGACCAGCACGTGCGCGGGCCGCTGGCTGACCACCTCGGCGGCGACGACGAAGATCTCGCCGCGCGCCTGGTCGATGACCGGCGTGCCGGTGATCCCGACCGTGGGCGCGATGTCGCCACACGGCAGCGACCCGCTCGGCACCGGGCTGGCCAGGTGCCTCGACCAGACGATTTTCCCGCTGCCGGCCGACAGCGCGTACACGGTGTCGTTCTCGGTGGCCACGAACACCCGGCCGCCGGACACCAGCGGCTCCCCGTAGAGCTCGCCGTCCAGCGCGGGGGACGTCCAGGCCCGCGCCGACGTGTCCACCCCGGGCACCGACCGGGCCACGCCGGAGCCGGCCAGGTCACCGTGATAGACCGTCCACGACCCGGGGCCGCCGGGCGGGGCCGCGGCGGTGGCCACCGCGGGGCCGGTCACGCCGAGCCAGCAGGTCGCGCCGGTCACGCAGCCCGCGGCGAGCAGGCGGGCCCGCCGTCTGCGCCCGCCGCGCCTCATGATCCGGAGCGGGCGGGCGCGGGGCATCGCCCAAGCCTAGCGAGGCGGGCCGGGCCATGGCGGCTACTGGGCGTGGCCGTCCGCAGGCAGGTCCAGCGCGGGGTTGCGGTCGAAGAACCCGAACGGCTTGAGCCAGAACGACACCGTATCCACCGGCATGATCGGCCAGTCCTCCGGCCGGGTCAGGTGGTGGATGCCGAACACGTACCACAGCACCACGTCGGTGTTCTCGATCGGCCGGTTCGGCGCGGTCCACGCCGGCAGCCCGGTGTCGGTCTCGCTGAGCGTGGGGAACTCGCCGCACGGCCACCGCTCGCCGGCCCGGTACGGGGTGACCCACAGCGTGTGCCCGATCACCCGGGCCCGCTCCAGCACCGGTGAGTCGGCGTCCAGCATGGCCGGGAAGCACGCGCCCGGCACCAGCTTGTAGCCGACCGGGGTGCCCAGCGAGTTCCGCACGTTGTCGTTGACCACTTTCCAGCTCCGCTGGGTGCGCCAGTCGTAGTCCTGCCGCCCCTCGGCCTCGGTGCGCAGCGGGGTCTCCCGCAGCACGAGGCCGAGCTGGTACGGGTCGTCCTCGCTGGCCCGCAGCGGCTCCGAGTCCACCGCGTACACCGTGTTGTCCGCGCCGTCCACGTCCAGATCCAGCCGGGCCACGATGAAGTGCTGGTGGAACGGCGCGTAGGTGCGCTCGTCCACCAGCGTGCCGTAGGGCGGCGGCCGGCCGGCCGGGAAGCTGGACGTGACCATGATCCCGGTCGCCCGGACCTCGCACTCGATGCTGCCGTCCTGGTAGAAGCGCCAGTACACCAGGTACTCGTAGTTGGCCACGGTGACGTGGAAGGAGACCACCAGCCGCCGGGCCCGCCGGACCTCCGGCCCGAACTGGTGATCCACGTGCTTCCACAGCACGCCGTTGTCTTCCTCGTGGATGCAGATGGCGCGGCGGATGCTGACCGGCTCGCCGGCCGAGTCATGCACCACCGCGTCCAGGTAGGTGATCTCGCCCAGGCAGTCGCAGCCGCGTTCCAGCGACGTGGTCATGAACCCGAGACCCCACTCGCCGACGTCGAACGCGGTCCGCCGGTAGTGGTCCACGGTCGCGTCCCGGTACGGCACCACCATCTCGGCAAACGACAGCCGGTGCGCGACCGGCCGCACCCGGCCATTGTCGTGAAAGACGACATTGTGCAGGACCAGGCCCTCCCGGTAGTTGAAACCGAGCCGCATTTCCCAGTTCTGCCAGGAAAGCAAATGCCCTTCCATGCTGAACGAGACACCTTCGGGCTGCCTGATCTCCAGCGGTGCGACGTGCCGTGGCGGGCTGGAAATCAGCTTGGGCAGGTACTCACCCATCACGTCCGGCAGCCCAGGGGAGGTGTCCGGGTCGAAATCGTCCTCGACCTCCAGGACCGCCATCCGGTTCAGGTCCACGATGGGGTGCAGCCCACTGAGGTGGTGGGCATACGGGTTGCCCTGCTGGCTGCCGCGATACCACACGTCGGCCCAGCCCAGCCGCAGCCCGCGGTACCGCGGTGGAATCAGCGCGGTGGGATAGGCCCACATATCGGTGACCACGCGGGAGCCGTCGATGATGCCCCGCCGGGCCAGCGCCTCGATCAGGCGCGGGTCCCCGTGCAGCAGCACGTCGCACTCGTGCCACTCGTCCACGGTCATGTTCGGCTGCTGGCCCGGCAGCTCCTCCCAGCTCAGCACCGTGCCGCTGGCCAGCGAGACCACCGCGCGGTACGCCAGCCCGGTGTCCCGGTCCCAGCAGACGGCCAGCGCCTCGCGGGGCACCGCCGCCCCGGGCCCGCCGGGCCGGCCGGGCAGCGCCTGCTTGGGTGGCTCGCGCAGCTCTATCGAGCCGAACCGCCACCGGTCGCCGACCCCCCGGTCGCGCCGCAGGACGGACGCGACCTGGCGGAACTCCCCAGCGGTCAGCGGGTCCAGCGGATGGCCGGCCGCTTCCGGCGGCGGGTTGCTGCTCACCGATTGCCTCCACTCGCGCGTGTCCCGTTTCCCGGCGCGGCCGCCCGGGCCGTAACGTGCCTACCCGGCGAGCGGCCCCACCACTCTGCCGCCGGCCGCCGCCGACCGCCAGCACCGCCACGAGCAGCGCCGTCGGGCCAGACCGCGCAGAGCGCTGTCAGCTGGCTGGCTGGCCGCGCCGCGCTGGCGGGCGGACGGCAGGGTCATCCGCCGGGTGCGGCAGAATGACGCTGGCCCGCTCCTCGGCCCCTGGCCCCGGCGCTGCGGCCCGGCCGTGCCGCGCCCCGCGATCCGGCCCACCCGCTATTTTCGTCCGACGAGACACGCTCAACCGGAGGCGGCACATGCCCGGCCAGCGGCGCGGCACCGGCCCGGTCGGCTTCGACCTGGACATGACGCTGATCGACTCACGGCGGGCGATCCTGGCGTCGTGGGCGGCACTGGCCGCCGAGACCGCGGCCCGTGTCGACCTCGTGGAGGTAGACCGGCGGCTGGGCGCCAAGCTGGAGGACGAGATCGCTCACTGGTTCCCGCCAGATCAGCGGGACACCGCCGCGGCCATCTACCGGCGGCACTACCTGGCCGTGGCCGCGGAGCTGACCACGGCGCTGCCCGGTGCGGCCGAGGCGCTGGCCGCCGTCCGCCAGGCCGGTGCGGCGGCGGTCATCATCACAGCCAAGCACGAAGTGTCGGTCGGCCCCAGCCTGGCCGCGGCCGGGCTGTCCGGCGATGACCTGTTCACGAACGTGCACGGCCCGGAAAAAGCCGGGGTGCTGGCCCGGATCGGTGCGGCCGCCTACGTGGGCGACACGCCGGCCGACATGCAGGCGGCCACGGCGGCCGGTGCCGCCGCGGTGGGGGTGCCCACCGGCTCGTTTCCGGCCAGCGAACTGCGCGCCGCCGGGGCTGACCTGGTTCTCGGCTCGCTGCGCGAGTTCCCGGGCTGGTACGCCCGCCTGCGCCAGGGCCGCTGACCGGGGGTACCCGGCACGCCCTGTGCCGGGCCGGTGGACGGCCGGGCGCCCGAGTAGCCTGTCCGGCGTGCTGGAACAGGTGAACGTGATCCGCTACGTTACCCCGCTGCGCGAGGGTGGCTCGCTGCCCGCCCTGGTCGAGGCGGACAATCTGGGCACGTACGTGCTGAAGTTCCGTGGTGCGGGCCAGGGCCCCAAGGCTCTGGTGGCCGAGATCATCGGCGGTGAGCTGGCCCGCCGGCTGGGACTGCGCACCCCCGAGCTGGTGCTGGCCTACCTGGACCCGCGCATCGCCAGCAGCGAGCCCGACCCGGAGATCCAGGACCTGCTGCGCGCCAGCGACGGGCTGAACGTGGGCGTGGACTTCCTGCCCGGGTCGGCCGGCTTCGACCCAGCGGGCTGGCAGGCGGACGCGGTCTTCGCCAGCAGCGTGCTGTGGCTCGACGCGCTGATCCAGAACGTGGACCGGACCTGGCGTAACCCGAACCTGCTGGTCTGGCACGGGCAGATCTGGCTCATCGACCACGGGTCGGCGCTGTACTTCCACCACAACTGGCCCACCGCCCGCCCGCTCGCGCCGTTCGACGCGCGGGACCATGTGCTGCGCGCCGCCGCCACCCGGCTCGATGACGCGCACCGGGCCCTCGCGCCGCAGATCACCGAGAAGCTGCTCGATGACATCATCGGGCTGGTGCCGGCCAGCTGGCTGGCTGATGGACGGCCCGCCGGCTACGCCGCATACCTGCTGGCACGGGCCCCGCGGGTGCTGGAGGTGATCCGGTGAGCAACGAGGCGGCCGCCGGCCCGGCCCGCACGGAGCCGTTCGAGTACGCGGTCATCCGGGTGGTGCCCCGGGTGGAGCGCGGCGAGTCGATCAACGCTGGGGTGATCCTGTACTCCCAGCAGCACCGGTTCCTGGGCTGCCGGATACATCTCGATGAGGAACGGCTCCGGGCGCTCGACCCGGGCGCCGATCCCGCCGCGGTGGCGGCCGCGCTGACCGCGCTCGATGAGGGCTGCCGCGGCGGCCGCCCGGGTGAGGAACCGCTCGGCGTGCGGTTCCGCTGGCTGACCGCCCCGCGCAGCACGATCGTGCAGCCCAGCCCGGTGCACAGCGGCCTCACCGCCGACCCGGCCGCCGAGCTCGTCCGGCTGTTCGGCGAGCTGGTCCGCTAACCACGCCCCAGTTCCACCACCAGCCTCACCAGCCTCACCAGCCTGGGCCCGGCGCTGGGGCCCCTGATCGTGATCATGACTTAAGGGCGAATCTTTTAGCCCCTAAGTCATGATCACGAGCTGGGCCGCGCCGAGCAGCCGGGCCACCCGGCCGCTCCCTGGCTGGGTAGGCCGGCCCGCTGGGCGGCGGTCAGGCGGCGTGGCAACTCATGACCGGGTCCGCCCCACTATGCTCCGGCCATGGGTTTGGGGAAGGGGCCCGGCTCGGGCATGAAAAGGCAGCCCGGCGCGGGCACGGCGGCGCGGCTCGCGGTGATGGCCGTGGCTGCCGGGGCTGCGGTAGCCGGGCTGGCCGGGTGCGGTCACGGGGTGGCCAGCAAACACCCCGCCAGCCCCGGGTCCATGCTCGCGCTCAGCTTCAACGACTCGCCGATCAAGTTCCGGGTCGTCACCTGTGGTCCGCTCAGCCCCGCCCAGCAGGCGGCCGCGCACACCCGGGCCCGGAACGGGGTGGTCGTCCGGGCCACGAACACCGGAGGAGTGGCCATGATGCCGACCTTTACGGTGGAATTCTTCCGCGGCCATAAACACAAGTGGGACGGCACCAACTACACGAGCGGCGGCGGCTCGGCTCTTTCCCCCGGCCGGTCCAGGGATTACGAAGCCGACATCGGCGCCTCCGAATGGGCCGGGCATCCCGGGGATTCATGCCTGGTCACTCAGGAAGACGTGTTCCAGGTCGGTGAGTTCACCCAGGTGGCCACCTACCGGGCCAGCGCGGTTCCGCTCAACGTCAAGCCCGGCCCGGCCAAGAGCTAGCCCCGCTCAGCGCGGCAGCAGTGCCAGCTCCCCGGAGTCGATCCGGGCGCTGATGACCCGGCCAGCCTTTCCGGCCTGCGGGATACCCGCGTGCAGGTAGCCGGAGACGACGCGCTGGCGGAGCCGGTAGCGGACGCTGGCGGGCAGCTGCAGCGTGGCCTGCGCAGACCGCAGCGTCACCGCGACCTGACGGGGTGGGCTGACGAAGGCCGCGCTCAGCTGGCCCGAGGTGATCGTGGCCGCGAACACCGGTGCGCGCAGGCGGGTCGCCCGGACCTCGACGCTGCGGGCTGAGATCCGTAGCGACCCGGCCAGGCCGGCCAGTACGACGTGGCCCGATGGCTGGCGCAGCACGATGGCGGTTCGCGGGGGCACGGTGAGCCGGAGGTCCGCGGTACAGGGGCTCCCAGCCGCGCACCGGTAGGCCAGCCGGAGCAGGTGCCTGGCTGGCCGCGGCTGCACGGCCAGCGTGGCCGGGCGGCCGGCCCAGTGCAGCTGCCCGGTCATCGTCACCTGGCTGCCGGTTACCCCGGTGATGGTCAGCTGGCCGGGGACGTCCTGCAGCACGATGGTGCGGATGGCGCCCGCATGCACCGACACCGGCTGGGTGTCCGCGCCGTCCGCTGGCGTGCGGGCTGCCACCAGAACGAATGCGATCACCGCGATCGCGGCCGCACCCACGATCAGCGCGGCAACCCGCCACCGGGGATGGGCGGTGCGCGGCCGGGGCGGCGGGCCAGGCTGGCCTGGCCACGACGGTGCTGGCACGGCCACTTCACTTCCCTCGCTCGCCCGGTCAACGCGTACCCGCCATGTTTAACACGATTTTCGCGGGTACTTCCTGGCCATTCCTGAATCGGACACTCGAAAGGTCACCCAGCCGCTGCTGCCAGCCGATCCCCGTTCAGCCGCTTTTCAACCGGAAGGATTGTCCCATGCTGGGTATCATCGCCGCGATCCTGTTTTTCATCGCATTCATCATTCATGCCGCTGGCGTGTCAGTCAGTACCGCGATCTTCACGCCGACCAGCCTGATGCTGCTCGGCCTGACCTGCCTGGCCCTGCACCTGGCCGGCGTGGGGTCCGGCTGGAGGTGGCGCCGCTAGCGCTCAGCGCACCAGCACCGCGGCCTCCCCGGCTGGTGGCCGGGCCGGGGAGGCTGGGCTTGGCTGGGCCCGGGCGCCTGCGGAGCCGGCGGGCGATGTACCAGGTGGTCCGGGGTCACGGCAGGATGACAGGGTGGATCACGCTGACCTGGCCCAGGCCCTGCGCGCCGCGGTAAACGGTGAGGTGGATACGTCCACCCGGCGCCGGGCGGAGTACTCCAGCGACGCCTCCAACTACCGGGTGGTGCCCCAGGCCGTGGTGTTCCCCCGGGACACCGGGGACATCGAGGCTGCGGCCGGGGTGTCCCGGCAGGCCGGGATCCCGCTGACCACCCGGGGCGCGGGCACGTCCATCGCGGGCAACGCCGTCGGCCCGGGCATCGTGCTGGACACTTCCCGGCACCTGGGCCGGGTGCTGGACATCGACCCGCAGGCGCGCACCGCCCGGGTCGAACCCGGCGTGATCCTGGGCACCCTGCAGGCGGCCACGCGACCACATGGGCTGCGTTTTGGCCCTGATCCGTCCACCTGGTCGCGGGCCACGCTCGGCGGCACGATCGGCAACAACGCGTGCGGCGCGCATGCGCTCGCCTACGGCCGCACCGCGGACAACGTGGTCGAGCTGGACGTGATCGACGGGACCGGGCGGCGCTTCACCGCTGGGCGCGGGCTGGACCCGGTGCCCGGCCTGGCTGCCCTGGTGGGGGAGAACCTGGCCCTGCTGCGCACCGAGTTCGGGCGGCTGCGCCGCCAGGTGTCCGGTTACTCCCTGGAGCACCTGCTGCCGGAGAACGGCGCCCAGCTGGCCCGGGCGCTGGCCGGCACCGAAGGCACGGTGGTCACCATCCTGGGCGCGACCGTGCGCCTCGTCCCGGTGGCGCGGGCACACGCGCTGGCCGTGCTCGGCTACCCGGACGTGGCCGACGCCGCCGACGCGGTGCCGGCCGTGCTGGCCCATGGCCCGCTGGCCGTCGAGGGCCTGGACGCGCGCATGGTCGACGTGGTGCGCCGGCGCAAAGGCTCCGCGCGCGTCCCTGACCTGCCGCCCGGTGACGCCTGGCTGATGGTGGAGATCGGCGCGCGATCGCCTGGCGAGGCGGTGGCCAGCGCCCGGGCCATGGCCCGTGACGCGGGGCCGGCCGCGTCGCTGGTGCTGCCGGCCGGGGAGCAGGCCGCGGCGCTCTGGCGGATCCGGGAAGACGGCGCCGGACTGGGCGGGCGCACGCCGGCGGGCCGGCCCGCCTGGCCCGGCTGGGAAGATGCGGCGGTGCCCCCGGAGCGGCTCGGTGGCTACCTGCGTGAGTTCCGCGCGCTGCTGGCCAGCTACCAGCTGGACGGCCTGCTGTACGGGCACTTCGGCGACGGCTGCGTGCACGTCCGAATCGACTTCCCGCTGGACACGTCGCAGGGCGCCGGTCTGCTGCGCCGGTTCCTGACCGACGCGGCGCACCTGGTCACCGCCCACGGTGGGTCACTGTCGGGTGAGCACGGCGATGGCCGGGCCCGCAGCGAACTCCTGCCGGTGATGTATTCAGCCGCGGCGATAAGAGCGTTCAGCAATTTCAAGAATTTGCTGGATCCGGCGGATCTACTGAATCCCGGCGTGCTGGTCGCGCCGCGCCCGGTGGACGCGGACCTGCGACGGCCAGGTGCCGCGCCGCTGCGCCGGGGCGGCGGGTTCGCGCTCGCCGAGGATGGTGGTGACCTGACGGCGGCCGTGCACCGGTGCGTGGGGGTGGGCAAGTGCCGGGCCGATTCCGCCGCGTCCGGCGGCTTCATGTGCCCGTCGTACCTGGCCACCCGGGATGAGAAGGACTCCACCCGGGGGCGGGCCCGGGTGCTGCAGGAGATGGCGCGCGGCACGCTGGTGGCCGACGGGTGGCGGTCGGCCGAGGTGCGTGAGGCGCTCGACCTGTGCCTGTCGTGCAAGGCCTGCGGCACCGACTGCCCGGCCGGGGTGGACATGGCGCGGTACAAGTCCGAGGTGGCCTACCGCGCGTACCGGAGGCGGCTGCGGCCGCGCTCGCACTATGCGCTGGGGCAGCTGCCGCGCTGGTCCCGGTGGGCCGGGGTCGCGCCCGGGCTGGTCAACGCGGCGCTGGGGACCCGGCCGGCGGCGGCGGCGGTGCTGGCCGCGAGCGGCATGGACAGCCGCCGGGCCATCCCACGGTTCGCCGCGGTGCCGTTCCGCCGGTGGGCCCGGCGGCACGCGGCGGAACCGGGGCCTGGCCCGGCCGGGGGACCGGGAACTGGCCGGGCTACGGGGCCGGGGGCCGGCCGGGCTGGGGGACCGAGCGTGGTGCTGTGGGCCGACTCGTTCAGCGACGCGTTCGACCCCGAGGTGCCGCGGGCCGCGCTGGCCGTGCTGCGCAGCGCCGGGTACCAGGTGATCATCCCCGGCCGCGCCGCGTGCTGCGGGCTGACCTGGATCTCCACCGGGCAGCTGGACGGCGCGCGGCGCCGGCTGCGCCGGCTGCTGGACGTCCTCGGCCCGTACGCGGCCGCGGGCACGCCCATCGTCGGGCTGGAACCCTCGTGCACCGCGGTGCTCCGCTCCGACCTGGCTGACCTGTTCCCGGATGATCCCCGAGCGGCCGCGGTGGCCGAGGCCACCCACACGCTGGCCGAGCTGCTGACCGCGCCTGAGCCGCTCGGCCCGGCGGCCGGGTGGGCGCTGCCCAGCCTGGCCGGCCTGCGGATCATCGCCCAGCCGCACTGCCATCACTACTCGGTGCTGGGTTACGCGGCCGACCAGGCGCTGCTGGCCAGCGCCGGGGCCACAGTCGACACGCTGGCCGGGTGCTGCGGCCTGGCCGGCAACTTCGGCATGGAACAGGGCCACTACGAGGTGTCGGTGGCGGTCGCCGGGGCGGCGCTGCTGCCAGCGCTGCGGGACGCCCCGCCGGGCGCGGTGTACCTGGCCGACGGGTTCTCCTGCCGGACCCAGGCCGAGCAGCTGGCCGGGACGCGCGGCCGCCACCTGGCCCAGCTACTCGCCGAACGGCTGCCGGGCGGGCCAGCCTGCTGACGGAGGCTGGCCACCCGGCGGGTCGCCGCCCGCTGGGAACGGGTGGGGTGGGTGGCTGCCCGCCGGGTGCTCGGGCCCTGGGTATTCGTGCGCCGGGTATTCGTGCGCCGGGTATTCGTGCGCCGGGAGCAGGCGGATTCCGTGGCGGAGCGCGACCGCGCCGGGCAGGTCCAGCTGCTCCTGCCGGCTGACCACCGTGATGTCCTGGACGGCGAGCGTGGCGGTCACCTCGCAGCGGCCCGAGCGCAGGGCGGCCAGCCGTCCCTGGCTGACCTCGGCCAGCAGCGGGCTGATGCTGAAGCCAAGCGTGATCCGGAACCGGACGGTGCCCACCTGGTGGCCGTCCACGAGCACGCTGACGTACGGGTCCTGGTGCGCGGTGACCCGGTGACTGGCCAGGTCGACCAGCTCGGTGCTGCCCGGCGCGGCCAGCGTGCGCCGGGCCGCACCGGTGAGGTCGGCATGCTGCCGCCAGCCGGCCGCGACCACGTCGGCCAGGTTGACGTCCAGCAGCTCGGCAGCGGTGGCGCTGACCTGCTGAACCGCGGCGTCGCGGGTCAGCGGGGGAACCTGGTCCAGGGCGCGGCGCAGGTCCGCGCCGAGGTCAGCGGAGCGCAGCCGTTGCCCTATCGCCGCGGGGGTGTCCTGGCCCGGGCCGAACAGCACGGCCAGCGCGGTGTCGTGGCGGCCGGTGCCCGGGAAGGCGGGGGTGGGCGTGCTCATGATCTTGACTCCTCAATCGTGGTCACGGCGGCGGCGCGATGCGGTTCGATGCGCATCGTGTGCGTGGCCTCTGTCCGGCTGGGCTGGACGGTCACGGTGGCAGGCGGGCCCGCGTGCGGCACCGTGTGCAGCTCGGGTGCGGGTGCCGACGGTCCGGGCCGGCGGCGGCGCAGGAACCGGGCGGCGGTCAGTCCGGCCGCGCAGGCCGCGGCGAGCAGGATGAAGCCCACCGTGGCCGGGATGTGGAACGGCGACGGCCCGGTGATCTCCACCGAGGGCGAGTCGGTCAGCGCGGTCAGCACGGCAGCGGTGGACGGCCGTTCCGATGAGTCGAAGGTGGAGCTGCCTGCATCCCCGGGGAGGACCGTCGGGTGGTAGCTGATCGTGAGTGGCTGCCCGGGGGCCAGCTGGACCCCGGTCACCTCGATCCGTCGGCCCGACACCCGGGCCGCGCCGGGCGCGGCCGAGGTGTAGCCGGGGCTTCCCGGAGCGGTTGACGGCGGGCTCCACCCGTGCGGCACGGTCAGTGTCACCGCGCCCGCGGCGGACAGGCCACCGGCCGGTGCACGGTAGGTGAAGGTCAGCGGCGACGGGTGCCCGGCCGTGACCGTGCCGGGTGCGACGGTCATGGTTCCCGTGCTGCTGACGGGCGGCTGCCCGGTTACCGTCACGGTAGGGGTTGGGGTGATCGTGGCCCCGCCCCGCGTGGCCGGCGGGGATCCGGTCGGGGTGTCCGTTGGCGTGGGACGGCCCCTCGGCAGCATCACGGCGACCTTGGGGAAGACGGGCAGCAGCGTCAGCGACCCGGACTCGGCCGACTGTTCGGCGGCCACGAACTCCGCTGTCGCCGCGACGTCAGGTGCGGCCGCATCGTGGTAGGTAATGGTGCCCACTTCCCCGGCGGGCAGGGTCACGCCGGTGACGGTCACGGTGGCACCGGAAACGGACACTGAACCCGGGACGGCGGTGATGTACCCGGCTGTGCCGGGGGTGAGCGAGGGGGGCGTCCAGCCGCTCGGCACGGCGAGCGAGAGGGCGCCGTCGTTCAGTGCGCACCCGCCCGCCGGCTGGTAGCTGAAGGTCAGCAGGCGGTGGCCGCCCGCGATCACATGGGCCGGCGATACGTGCATCGCGCCGGTTCCGTCGGCGCAGGTCACCATGACCACAGGCGTGGGGTCGAAGGCCACCGCCGCTGACGTGCCGCCCCTGAGCAGGAACTGCGGGGCCGGCTGCTCAGTGGCGTCGAATGTGACCGCTCCGGCCGGGCCGGGTGGGGTCGCGTTGCTGTAGGTGATGATGACCGCGGGCTTATCGGTCGCGACGGGTTTCGCGAGCCGGAACATGACCTTTATCTCGTGGTCTTTCACGGCAACCTGGTAGTCGTTGGGTGCGTCGCAGCCCAGGCAGTCCACGCTCACCGCACCCGGGTCAGCTGGTGCGGCCGGCGGTTCCGCCACCGGGGGCGTCCAGCCCGGCGGTACGTCGATCGTGATGATGAGGACATGGCCGGCCTGGGTCGCCGTGGTGTACCTGAATTCGAGGCTGTGCGGGCCGGCCGCTGGCACGTCCAGTGGCGTCACCGTCAGCTGGTCCCGGGCGGCCGGGGCGGCCGCCCGGGTGCTCGTCACCGAGGTGAGCATGGCGCTGCCCGAAGCCGGGGGGTGCGGGGCGCCCACCGCGGGTGTTGACCCGGCGGCCCAGGCCGGGGTCATCGCGGCCAGCATGGCTGCGGCGCAGGCCCGCAGCCAGCACCCGGCCCGGCTGCGGCGCCTTGCTGCTGGGCCCGCCCGGCGGGAGCGAGCCCTGGTTGGCTCCATTTCAAGATCCTTCGCTCGGTGTGCTCCCCCTCAACTGGATGGAGCACGGGCGAGGATGCACTGATACCGGCCAGGCAATTCCATTCGGTGATCAATTGATTTGTGGTCAGGCAGCCCGAATGTGGGCCATAACTGCTGTGATTACAGCGGTTAGCGCTCACCCTTGTGATTGGCGGCGCTTACTCGTACCAGAAAGGGGGCTGCGCGCCGCCGGGGCAGGTCAGCCTGGGCGGGTCAGCCTGGGCGGGGTCAGCCCGGGATGGCCAGCTCGCCCAGGTCGCCCAGGGCGGCGATGGCGGCGGTGGAGAGCCGAAGATCTCCGGCTGCCAGGTTCTCGGCCAGATGAGCGGGGTCGGCGGTGCCGGGGATCAGCAGCGTGTTGCCGTAGTGGGCGAGCAGCCAGGCCAGCGCCACCTGGGCGGGGGTGGCGGCCAGGCTGGCGGCGATGGCGGCGACGGTAGGGTCATCAGTTGCCCTGGGCCGGTTCGCAAGGGCCGAGCCGAGCGGGAAGAACGGGACCCAGGCGATGCCGTGCTCGCGGCACAGCTCGAGCACGGGTTCGGCCGAGCGGTCCAGCACGCCGTAAGAGTTCTGCACGCAGGCGATACCGGCGGGCAGCGCCTGCCGGAGCTGGTCGGCCGAAACATTGGATAGCCCGATAGCGCCGATCTGGCCCGCGTCGCGCAGCGCGGACAGCTCGGCGAGCTGATCGTCGAGGCCGACGCGCTGCCCGCCCTGGGCGATCAGCCCGGGCTGAGCATCAAGCCGGCGCAGGTTGACCACGCCGACCTGCCCGATGCCCAGTGTGGCCAGGTTGGCCTCGACCTGGCCGCGTAGCTGGTCCGGCCGCTGCGCGGGAACGAGCCTGCCGCCCCGGTCGCGGGTGGCTCCCACCTTGGTTACCAGGACCAGTTCTGCAGGGTAGGGTGCCAGCGCGGCGTGGATCAGGCCGTTGCAGGAGCCGTAGAAGTCGGCGGTGTCGATGTGCCTGACGCCGGCCCGGACCGCCTGGCGCAGGATGGCGAGCGCCGTGTCTCGCCGCACGGTCTCGCGCTCCAGCTGCATCGCCCCGAAGCCGATCCGGGCCACCGTGCGGCCGGCCAGCTTTGCCGTGCCCCCGGGCGCAGGCGTGGCGAAATCCGTTCCCTGTCCCGTTGCTGTCACCGGTGACCCTCCAGGCGTGGCATAGTGAGGCTAGAACCGGAGGAGCCTCCGGTAGCTTTACGGTACCAGGTAACCGGAGGGTCCTCCACTTAAATGGTGACCGGCGATCGCCCCAGGCTGCGCGCTGACGCGGAGCGCAACCGGGCCCGGCTGCTCGATGCCGCCCGGGCCGCGTTCGCCGCCGGGCGGGAACCGGTGGCGCTGGAGCAGATCGCGCGGGACGCGGGCGTCGGGATCGGCACGCTCTACCGGCACTTCCCGACCCGCGAAGCCCTGGTCGAGGCGCTCTACCGGCAGGAGCTGGCCGAGCTGTGCGGCCGGGCCGACGACCTGCTGGCGACCCAGCCGCCGGAACTCGCGCTGCGCGCGTGGATGGACCGCTTCGCCGACTACGTCACCGCCAAGCGGGAGATGGCCGACGCGCTGCGGGCGCTGTTCGCCACCGGCGCGGTGACCGTATCCCAGGCCCGTGAGCAGCTGACCGCGGCCCTGCAGACCATCCTGGACGCTGGCATCGCCACCGGCACGCTGCGCGACGATGTCCGGGCCGAGGACATCGTCGCCGCGATCGTCGGCATGTTCGCCGCCACCTCGCGCGTCGGCGGCCAGGAACAGCTCGCGCGCATGCTGGACCTGCTTATGGATGCCATCCAGCGCCCGGGCCAGTAAGTGGTCGCGGGCTGGGGAAGATTCCGCCGTTACGGGTACCGGGCGTCAAGAATGGTGCTGACGCGCCCGGTGGCGATGTCGTACACGTGACCGGAGACGCTCACCTTGGGCGACAGCAGCGGCGCGGCGAGCAGGCGCTCGACGTCGGCCTTGACCGTGAGGTGCGGGTCGGCGACCGCGGAAGCCTCGAGTGCTGCCTCGGGCAGGCCGGTCGCCGCGGCGGCCCCCCGCCGGAAGCCGGGGTCGGCGAGAAACCCGGTTCCGCACTGTGTGTGCTGGATGACCGCGACCTCGAAGAGCCGGTCCGCCGCGAGCTGCCCAGCGAACAGCTGCCCGGCGAGGTAGGCGAGGTAGACGATGTCGCCGATGACGGCCTGGGTCACCCGTCCGCCTGCGTTGCGGATGACGGGAGCGTCGCCGAGCTGGAGCCCGAGGGTGATCGCGGGGTCGACCCGGTGGTCCAGGCAGGTGACGACGACCAGCTGGGCCGTGGGCGGGCCGAGCGGGATCGGGGTGTAGCTGCTGGCGAACTGCTCGTTGTGCTGGAGGAGCGGGGTCATCCTGGTCATGGCGGTTCCTTCCGGGAGCGGGTGTGGGCAGCGATCAGGTGTAGGCAGCGGCCGGGGCACCGACGCCGTGGCGGGCCGGCTCGCCGGCTGGCTCGCTGCTGCCCATCGGGCGCCCCCGGGCCGCTTAGTGGACGCCGTCCACCATAGACCGACTTGTGGACGCTGTCCACTTTGTTATCCTGCCGCGGTGACGGCTAGCCGGTCAGCGGGGGAGACACACCGGGCGGAGCGGCGGCGCCGGCCCCGCGGCGCCGTCCGCGACGGCCTGGTCGCGGCCGGGCTGGAGCTGGCCCGGACCGGTGGCCCGGACGCCGTCGTGCTGCGGGAGGCGACCCGGATGGTGGGCGTGGTGCCCAACGCCGCTTACCGGCACTTCGCCGACCGGGACGAGCTTCTCGCCGCGGTCGCCGTGGCGGCCATGGGTGAGCTGGCCGACCGGATGGCCGCCGAGGTCGCCCGGGTGCGCGGCGGGCACGGCGATGCCGCCGCGGCCCGCCGCCGGCTGCGCGCGATCGGTGTCGCTTACCTGAGATTCGCCCACCAGGAGCCCGGGCTGTTCGCCACCGCGTTCGCCCTGCCGCAGCGGCACGCCTACGGCATTCGCGACGATGGGACCGGCCGGGACCGCATGCCGCTGGGGCAGCTCCGCGCCGTGCTCGACGAGCTGGTCGACGCCGGCGTGCTCAGCCGGGAGCGCCGCGCGGGCATCGAGTACCCCATCTGGTCCGCGGTGCACGGGCTGGCCGTGCTGGCCGGGCAAGGGCCGCTGCGCGACGTCCCCGGCGACACCCGGCAACGGCTCGCGGAGCTGATCTCCTCGTTCATCGACGCGGCTCTCGCCGGAGGGGCGGCTCAGGCGGGAGGGGCGGCTCACGCGGGAGGCACGGCCTAGCGCTGGTGCCAGCGCCAGCTGAGGTCGCCGTGCGGGGGCGGACCGGGCAGTGCCGTCCGGCCGGGCCCGCTGGCCAGTCCGTCCAGCAGCAGCCGCAGGTGACGCTGCCGCAGTTCGCTGGTCCGGGCCGGATCGGGTACCCGGATCGCGGCGCATCCCTCGAGCACCAGGTCGATGTCACCGGCGACCACGTCAGGCCGGAGCTGGCCCGCCGCCTGGGCCCGGTCCACCAGGGCGGCGGCCAGGGCACCGGCCCGCCGTGCGTCCGCGTTCATCTGCGGCGTGGGGGTGAAGGTGCCGGCCAGGTGCACGGTCAGCGAGTGCACGTCGGCCTCGACGATCCGCTCCAGGAACCCGGTCAGCGCCTGCCCAGGGTCCGGTTCGGCGGCCGCCGCCTCGGCTTCGGCGATGAACTGGGCCAGCCCGTCATGGCACAGCCGCCGCAGCAGGTCCTCCTTGCTGGGATAGCGCCGGTACAGCGCGCTGATGCCCACGCCTGCCTGCTCGGCCACGGCCGCTATGGGCGCCTTGGGGTCGCTGAGGAACACGGTGCGGGCGGCGTCCAGGATCACCGCGTCGTTACGGATCGCCTGACCGCGCCGCCCGGCCAGGCCAGCGCCGGCCCCGGGCCCGGCGGGTCGGGAACGCTCTGACATACCAGCGAGACTATCACTGGAACGGATCGTTCCGCTCTGCTAGACTGCTGTAGGGCAGAACGGATCATTCCGTTCCGCAGTGCCAGTTCCACAGCATCCGTTGCACAGCATCCGCAGCACAGGGAGCCGTCATGACGAGCACCGAGATCCGCCCGTACCGTGTGGAGATCCCGCAGGCCGCGCTGGACGACCTGGCCAGCCGGCTCGGCCGGGCCCGCTGGCCCGACGAGCCGCCCGCAGACGGCGGCTACCCTGACGGCAGCTACGGGATGACCACCCAGCGGGTCAGGGACCTGGCCGGCTACTGGCTGGCTGGATTCGACTGGCGCGCGGTCGAGGCCCGGCTGAACTCCCATCCGCAGTTCGTCACCGATATCAACGGGGAGACCATCCACTTCCTGCACGTCCGGTCACCCCGGGACGGCGCCATCCCGCTGCTGCTGACCCACGGCTGGCCAGGATCGGTCATCGAGTACCTGGACCTGATCGGCCCGCTGACCGAGCCCGGTGACCCGGACCTGCCCGCCTTCCACCTCGTCATCCCCTCGCTGCCCGGCTTCGGCTTGTCCGGGCCGACTCACGGCCCCGGCTGGGACCGGTACCGGACCGCACGGGCCTGGGCCGAGCTGATGCGGCGTCTCGGCTACCAGCGGTACGGCGCGGTCGGCAACGACGCGGGCTCGATGATCTCCCCGGAACTCGGCCGGGCTGACCCGGAGCACGTCATCGGCGTGCACGTGACCCAGCTGTTCTCGTTCCCATCCGGCGACCCGGCCGAGTTCAGCGGGCTGAGTGAGGCCGACCAGGCGGCTCTTAGCCACCTGCAGTGGTTCTACGACAACATGTTCTCGTTCAACACGCTGCACAGCCAGCAGCCGCAGACGCTGGCCTTCGCGCTGGCCGACTCGCCGGCCGGCCTGCTGGCCTGGAACGCCCAGCTGTTCGGGGAGAGCCTGGACCGCGACTTCGTGCTGGCCAACGTCGCGCTGTACTGGCTGACCGGCACCGCCGGCTCGGCCATCCGCTTCTACTACGAGGACGCGCACACCAGCGAGCACCCGGCCGGGCCGACCACCGCGCCGACCGCGCTGGCCATGTTCGCAGGCGACTTCCAGTCCATCCGGCGCTTCGCCGACCGCGACCACAGCAACATCGTCAGCTGGCAGTCCTACGATCCCGGCCTGCCAGCGGGCGGCCCGCGCGACGCGGCCGGGCACTACGCCGCGCACCAGGCGACGGACCTGCTGGCCGGTGACATCCGGCAGTTCTTCGCCAAGCTGGGCTAGGCCGGCCCCGGCGGCCGGGAACGCCGGGCCCCGGGCGGGCCGGGTAGTGGCCAGGTGCCGGCCGGCTGGCCAGCCAGGCTGGAGCCCGGCCGGTTACCTGGCCTGCCGGGCCGGCGACAGAACGCCCCGGCCTGGCTAACGTCACACACGTCCACTGACCGCGGCCGGCCGGCTACCCGTGGCCATCCCAGCTGAGCCCGGCCGGTGCCCGGGCGAGAGGAGACGCTGATGACCCGCCGTGATATCGAGTTTGACGCCGGAGGAGTCAGCCTCCGCGGCTGGCACTACCCGGCCGGTGACGCCAGCGGCAGCGGTGCGCCCGCCGTGGTCATGGCGCACGGGTTCTCCGCGGTCAAGGAGATGTACCTGGACCGGTTCGCCGAGGTGTTCAACGCGGCCGGGCTGAACGTGGTGGTGTTCGACAACCGCAACTTCGGCGCCAGCGACGGCGAGCCCCGGCAGGAGATCGACCCGTGGGACCAGGTCCGCGACTACCGGGACGCGATCACCTACGCCAGCACGCTGCCCGAGGTGGACGCGGACCGGATCGGCGTCTGGGGGAGCAGCTACTCAGGGGGCCACGTCCTGGTCGTCGGGGCCATCGACCGCCGGGTCAAGGCGGTGGTCTGCCAGGTCCCGCTGATCAGCGGGCACGATAACCTGCGCGCGCTGGTCCGGGCCGACTTCATCGCCGGGTTCCGGCAGCAGTTCGACGCGGACCGGCTGGCCCGGTTCCGCGGCGAGCCACCCGCCATGGTCCCGGTGGTCGACGCTGACCCGCTGGCCCCGTCCGCCCTGCCCACCCCGGATTCCTGGGAGTGGTTCACCGAGACCGGCAAGACCCGCGCGCCCGCCTGGCGCAACGAGGTCACCCTGCGCAGCGTGGAGCTGTTCACCGAGTACGAACCGGGCACCTACCTGCCGTGGATCAGCCCCACCCCGCTGCTCATGCTGGTCGCGAAGGGCGACCACCTGGTGCCGGCCGAACTGGCCATCGCCGCGTTCGACACCGCGCACGAGCCCAAGAAGCTGGTCATTCTGCCTGGGGGTCACTTCGAGGCGTACACGGCTGGGTTCGACGCGGCCAGCGGGCACGCCCGGGACTGGCTCACCCAGCACCTAACCTGACCGGGTGGCCGGCGTCTGCCCCGCCGGGCTCCGGGCCGCCGGCCTCCGGGCCGCCGGCCTCCGATCCGGGCCGCAGCCCACCGCGCCGCCAGTAGCGCCGCAACACCACCAGGGTGCCCAGGCACACGGCGGCGAGCAGGGTGAACGGCGCCGCGTCCGCGGTGGCCTGGGCCAGCGCGCCACCGCCGGACGCGCCGATCGTCTGGCCGCCCGCCCAGGCCAGGTTGGCCAGCCCGAAGGCCAGCCCCTGGTTCAGCCCGAGGCGCTGCGCGCCGTCGCTGAGCAGCGCCGAGGCCGGGGCGAACAGCGTGCCGTAGCTGGGCATGCCCACGATCAGCACGATGACCAGCACGGCCGCCGGGGTCAGCAGCGGGGCCAGCACGCTGACCAGCACCGCGCCGACCAGCGACAGCTGGATGGGCACCAGCGCGCCGCGCCGGTCGGACAGCCGCCCGGCCAGGGGGGAGAGCGCCGCCTCGATGGCGGCGGAGGCCAGGAACGTGGCCCCGATGATCACCGTCGACGCGCCCAGGTGGCTAAGCCGCAGCGGCGCCAGCACGTCTACCACGCCGAACGCCAGTCCGGCCAGCATGGTCAGCCACATGCCGGCCGCCACCGGGGGATCGGTCAGCGCGGGCAGCGCCGCGCGCAGTGTCTGCGGCGCCGACCGGGGCGGGGACCGTATGAACAGCGCCACCACGATCAGCACGCCCCCGGCCACCGCGGCGGCGGCGAAGGCGGGCCCGGTGCCGACCTGCGCGGCCACCGCGCCGACCACCGGGCCGAACAGCGCGCCGACGACCGCCGCGCCGAGTACGGTGCCGAGCAGTTCGCCGCGCCGCTGGTCCGGCGCCTCGGTCGCCATCCACGCCATGGCTGCCGCCCAGGTGCACGCGCCGGCCAGGCCCTGCACGAAGCGCGTCACGTCCAGCACCGCCGCGGTCGTGGCGAACCCGAAGACCAGCGTGGACACGCTCATCAGGGCCAGCCCGAGCAGCGCCACCTGGCGGTCACCCAGCCGGGCGATGAGCAGCCCGCCGGGCAGCGCGCCGACCAGCGTGCCGAGCGGGTACGCGGCGACCAGGATGCCCGCACCGGACTTGGACAGCCCGGCGGCATGGGTGTAGTGCGGCAGCAGCGGGGTCAGCGCGGTGAAGAAGACCGTGTCCACCAGCACCAGGGCACAGGCGAAGCCGAGCAGCATGCGCAGCTGGGGGGTCAGCTTCGGCCTGGTAGCGAGCAGTTTCGTGTCAGTCATCCCGGATGCGGACTGTACCGTCAGTCAGCCGCATCTGGCCAGCGAGTTCTTCCAGCCACAGCTGGCTGGCCCGGGCCACCCGGGGCGGCACGGAAAGCTCGCCGAGCAGCTCGCTGGCGGCCGCCATCTCGTGCGCGCGTCGGGTCGCGTGCTGGTAGCTGCCCTGCTCCAGGCGATCCAGGGTGACCGTGTCGGCAGCCGCGAGCTCCGCGGCGATGTGCGCCCGCAGCCAGTCCTCGCAGCCCGCCGCGCGCGCGGCCAGCAGCGCCTCCAGCGCCGCGGCAGCCATTCCCTTGTAGAACACGCTGCGCAGCAGCTTGCGGGTGGCGGCCGCGCCGGCCGGGCCGTCCAGTACGGTCACCGCGCCGCCGCACCCGCCGAGGATCGCGCTGGCCGGGGCCGCGGCCGGCCCGGCGGCGAGCATCGGCACGCGCAGCCCGCGCCCGGGCACCGGCGCCATGATCGCGATGTCCGCGAACGGTACCCCGGCGCCTGCGGCCAGGCTGGCCAGCCGCTGCTTCAGCCCGGCCGATGCGGTGTTTGCGTCGGCGTACGCGGTCTGCCCGCCGGCCAGCCCGGGCAGCGCCTGGCGCAGCGCGTCCTCGGCCTGGCCCGCCGTGGTCAGGCTGAGCACCAGGTCCGCGCCGCGGCAGGCGTCCGCGTCGCTGGCCGCGGGCTCCACGCCGGGCGGCGCGGGCACGGCCGGGTCGAAGCCGCGCGCCCGGGCGCCGGCCGCGGCCAGGTCGGCCGCGATGTGGCGGCCCGCCTCACCGAGCCCGAGCACCCCGATGACCGGCCGGGCCGGCGGTGCGCCGCCGGTCATCCGGGCGCGCCGTCCGCCCCGGGATGGCCCGCGGGGGTGGCCGGGGCCCCGGGTGCCGCCGCCACCGGCGGCGTGCCGTGGGTGTGGAACGTGTCGATGGTCTGCAGCCCCCACGCCTGGCCCTTGGCCCGCTCCGCCCGCGACCACGAGATCGGCCGCCAGTCCGGCGCGAGCACCAGCCGGGCCCCGGCGTTGGCCAGCTCGATCCGGTTCCCGCCCGGCTCCCACACGTACAGGAAGAACGTCTGCTGGATGGCGTGCTTGTGCGGCCCGGTCTCGATGTGGATGCCCGCCTCCAGCATCACGTCGGCGGCCCGCAGGATGTCCTCCCGCTGGTCGGTGGCGAACGCCACGTGATGCAGCCGCCCGCTGCTGCCGGTCCAGTCCGCCGTGTACACCAGGTCGTAGCTCTTGTCCGCGACGTGGTACCAGACGGCGGACGCAGCCCCGTCATCCATAACGATCTGCTCCGTCAACTGGGCGCCGAGCACGTCGGGCAGGAACCGGGTGATCGCCGGGATATCGGCCGCGAGGTAGTTGACGTGGTCCAGCCGGCGTACGTTGGCCCCCCGGCCCGGGAACGGGTCAGCCTGGTTCTTCAGGGCCGGCTTCCGGCCGTCCGGGGCCTGGTACCACTCGGTCTCCCAGTAGATGCCCATCTCGTGCCCGTCCGGGTCGGTGAACAGGTACGTCGGGCCGATGCCCTGCCCGCCGTCGGTCCAGCCGATGCCCCGGCCGCTGGCCTCGATGGCCGCTACCCGGCGGGCCAGCGCACCCGGGCTGGCCGCGCGCAGCCAGGTCCGGCCGATGCCGGCCGCGGGCGCGTCGAGCACGCACACTGTGAACCGCTCGTAGTCGTCCCAGGTACGCAGGTACACCCCGGTCCCGTCCCGGGCCACCACGGACATGCCCATCAGCGCGACGAAGAAGTCGATGGTCTGCTCCGGTACCTGGGTGCGCAGTTGCACCGCGGACACGTGGGCTATGTCGCGGCACCGTTCGGCGGACATGGCTGCGGTCACCTCCTGGAGTCGGCGATCTGGGCGGCCGCGGGTGGCCGCCTGGCCGGTGGGCCGCCCGCCTGGCGGGGCAGGGCATGTCCCAGCGCGGCCAGACATTCGATGACGCTGCTGATGTGCTCGTGCATGGCCGCCTCGGCCGTGGCCGGGTCACCGGCCACGACGGCGGCGACGATCCGCTCGTGCTGGGCCAGCGATACCGCGGGCCGCCCGGGCACCAGGGCCAGCGCGAACTGATGGCGGACCAGCTGGGCGCGCAGCCGCCCGACGAGGCCGGCCGCGACCTCGTGCCCGGCGATGGCCTGGATCGCCTCGTGCAGCCGGGCGTTGGCGTCGCTGTAGCGGATGAGCTCGGCCGCGGCTACCGCCGCGCGCATCTCCTGGATGATCCCGATCAGCCGGGCCGCGCCGGCCGGGGTGATCCGCTGCGCCGCCCGGGCCGCGGTGAGACCCTCCAGCAGCCGCCGCACCTCGGTGATCTCGATCGCCTCGGCCAGCGGGATGGCCCGCACCCGGGCCCCGCGGTGGCGCTGCACGTCGACCAGGCCCTCGCTGGCCAGCACCGGGATCGCGGCGCGCACCGCGAACCGGCTGCAGCCGAAGCGCTCGCACAGATCCACCTCGACCAGCCGCTGCCCGGCGGCGAACTCCCCGTCCAAGATCGCGGTCCGCAGGATGTCCAGCACGGCCACGTCGCCGGTCACGCCAGCAGCCACGACGCCTCACCGAGCCTTCGACCGGCCGGGCCTGGTGCCACCACGGGGCGCGCCTCCGCCCTCCCGGCCAGATTGGCGGAAATTTTGGCGACAAATCCGATGACAACCTGAGTCAACATAAGCCTGCCGGCTGGGCCGGTCAAGAGGCCATGGAATGCCCCAGCTGGTGGATTCGTCACCAGAACGAACTGCCCGGCCGCCCGGGGTGATCACCAGACAATTCCCCCATACCGGTGTTGGTGAGATCCGGGCGCGGAGCCGCCCGCGGTTCTACGGTGAGCCCATGCAGGACCGCGAGATCGTCGCGGCAATCGTGGCCGGGCGGGCCGACGGGCTCGCGGCCGCGTACGACCGGTATGCCCGGCCGCTGCATGCCTACTGCCGCGCGATGCTGGGCGACCAGGCCGACGCCGCGGACGCGGTCCAGGACACGTTCGTCATCGCCGCCACCAGGCTCGGCGCGCTGCGCGACGCGAACCGGCTGCGCCCGTGGCTGTATGCGGTGGCGCGCAACGAGTGCCGCCGCCAGCTCCGGGACCCGGGTGCGCCGGCCGGGCTGGACGAGGCCGGCGGATGGCCCGATGACGGGGCGGAGATCGGCCTGGACGCGGAGCAGGGCGAGCTGCGCGCGCTGGTCTGGTCCGCGCTGCGGGGGCTGAACCCGGGCGAGCGCGAGATCATCGAGCTGAACCTGCGGCATGAGCTGGCGGGCGCCGACCTGGCCGCCGCGCTGGGCGTGCCGCGCAATCAGGCGCACGCCCTGGCCTCGCGGGCCCGGGCCCAGTTCGAGGCCGCGCTCGGCGCGCTGCTGGTGGCCCGCTACGGGCAGCGGTCCTGCGCTGAGCTGGCCGCCATCCTGGGACGCTGGGATGGGGAACTCACGGTTCTGATGCGCAAGCGGATCAACCGGCACATCGAGCGCTGCGACGTCTGCGGTGAGCGCAAGCGGCGCGAGCTGAGCCCGGGGCTGCTGCTCGGGGTGCTGCCGGTGGTCATGCTGCCCGCCCACATACGGCGCCAGCTGTTCCGTCTGCTGTCCGACGGCAGCCCGGCGGCGACCGCCCGGGTGTCCTGGGTAGTCGAACGCTCGGCGCCGTACCGTCCGTCCGGATTCCCGGAGCCGGTCGACCCGCCGCGGGTCCCCAGCTGGTGGCGGTCGGGTTATGCGGTGGCCGCCGGGGTGGCGGTGCTGGTGCTGCTGCTGCTCGGCGGGGGCGCGGTGTTCGCGGCGGATCTGCTGCACCACGCGAACGCCCCGGATATGGCGCTGGCCAGGCGCAGCCCGGTGGCCAGCGCATCGGTCACGGCGCCGGGCCCGGCCAGCACCGCGCCCGGCGCGCCGTCGCCGTCGTTGCCAGCCTCGCCGACCGCGGCGGCCAGCACGCCCGCGCTGGCCGTCGCGACCACCCCGGCGGCCAGTGCCGCACCCGCTCCGCGGACCAGCCCGCCGCGGCCGAGCCCTTCCCCGTCGGGCCGGCGGTCCCGCTCACCGTCCCCGTCGCCCTCGCCGTCTCCGTCGCCCAGCCAGGGCACGCTGGGCGCCACGCCGACCACGGTACGCCTGGTATCGGCGAACAATGGCCCGTATGCCGGGTCGTTCACGCTGACCGCCGAGGGCGGCCCGGTCCGGCAGTTCAGCGTCACGGCGCAGGCCCCGGCCGGGGACCTGTCGGTGTCGCCGGCCAGCGGTTCGCTGGCCGCCGGGCAGAGTGTCACGGTGACGGTGACCGTGCTGTCCGCGGCCGGCCTCGGATTCCAGACGACCCTGACGGTGAATCCCAGCGGGCCGAGTGTGGTGGTGGAGTACCCGCCGGCCGGCTGAGGTGAGCGGAGCACCGCCAGCGGGCTGGCATCGGTGGAGCAACCCCTCGTCAGCCGCGCTGGATCTGGCGCAGGAACTCGGCGTTCGAGCCGGTGTCGCGCACCTTGCCCAGCAGCAGCTCGATGGCCTGCTGCGGGTCGAGCTCGGCCAGCACCCGGCGTAGTTTGCCGGCTACCTCGTGCTCCTCCGCGGTCATCAGCAGGTCATCGCGGCGGGTGCTGGACGGCGCCACGTCGACGGCCGGGAAGACGCGCTTCTCGGCCAGATCACGGCGCAGCCGCAGCTCCATGTTCCCGGTGCCCTTGAACTCCTCGAAGAACACGTCATCCATCCGCGATCCGGTGTCCACCAGTGCCGTGCAGAGCAGGGTCAGCGAGCCGCCTTCCGCCACGTTGCGCGCGGCGCCGAGGAACTTGCGCGGCGGGTAGAGGGCGCCCACCGCCACGCCGCCGGCCAGGATCCGGCTGCTGGGCGGCGCGATGAGGTTGTAGGCCCGGCCGAGCCGGGTGATCGAGTCGAGCAGCACGACGACGTCGCGGCCGCTTTCCACCAGGCGCTTGGCCCGCTCGATGGCCAGCTCGGCGACCGCGATGTGCTCTTCGGCGGGCTGGTCGAAGGTGGCGTAGATGACCTCGCCGCGCACCGAGCGGCGCAGGTCGGTGACCTCTTCCGGCCGCTCGCCGACCAGCACCACCATCAGGTGCACCTCGGGGTGGTTGGCCGCGACCGCGGCCGCGATAGCCTGCAGCACCATCGTCTTGCCTGCCTTCGGCGGCGACACGATGAGCCCGCGCTGGCCCTTGCCGATGGGGGCGACCAGGTCGATGATCCGGGCCGTGGGCGAACCGGCCGGTGCGTCCAGCCGGAGCCGCTCCTGCGGGTACAGCGGCGTCAGGCCCGCGAACTCGGGGCGCCGGGCGGCCAGCGCCGGATCGGCATCGTTGACCGCGTCGACCCGGGCCAGTCCGGGGTGCTTGTCCCGGGTCTTGCCGGTCCGGGGCGGCCGGGCGGCCCCGGACAGCAGATCGCCCGGGCGCAGGCCGTACTGCTTGATCAGGGCGGGAGAGACGTAGACATCCTCCAGGCCGCGCTGGTAGCCGGCCCGGCGGAGGAACGCCCGGCCGTCGCTGATGTCGAGGATGCCGGACACCAGGGTGACCGGGCTGGGCTCGGCCGCGGCCGGTGGCTGGGCCTGCGCCGGCCGGGCGGCTGGTGGCTGCTGTGCGGTCTTCAGCACAGCGGGGGGGTTCTGGGTGGTTGTGGTCATCGGGAAAATCCCTTCGGAGATGGCTGCCCGCGTTTTTCTGGGCATGCCGGAGAAAGCGCCTGGCGGCGCTCGGGAAATGCGCTCGTGCGCGGACAGGGAATTCCGGGACGGGCACCGGGTGCCGATACCGTGGAAATTGCTCTACGCCTCAACTGGGATGTTGTCCCAGGCTGGCGGAGCTTGGAAATCCTACTCGCCAGGCACGCTCGCCATTACGGCGGTAAAAGCATCGCCTGCTACGACCATATCCGACAACACGGCCAGGTGCCAGATCATTCCCGGCCGCTCGGGCGGGATGGCGTCAGGCGGGCAGCCCAGGCTGCTGCAGGATCAGCACGACCGCCAGGACGAGCAGCGCGAGGCCGAAGGTGACCAGCGCGTACCGGATGGTGTGGATCTTGAAGGTGGAGCCGATCCCGACCAGGAACAGCACGGCGGCCAGGAACACGGTGATCCGGATGTAGTTGTCGCTGATTTCCCCGTCGTGGTTGCCCTGGTCGAACTTGGCCGTGGCCGCCTGGTCGAACCGGTTGGCCTGGGCCTGCTCCGGGATCTTGTACTCGGGCATGTAGGTCGGGCCGGGTGGCGCGTGCGGGTTGTGCAGCGGGTCGGTCGCCATCCAGGCGTTGAACGCGACCCGGAAGGCCGGCCGGAACCGGCGCTCCGCGATCACCTGCTTTTGCTTGTTGCCGAGGGTATAGGCGATGAACCAGGCGTTGAACGTAGAGGAGTCGAAGTTCTTGGTGGACAGCGCCTCCAGGTCGGCGCGGGTCGCGAGGTTGCGCAGGCTGGAGGACTTGGCGATGTCCACCCGCGACGCGGTCCCCCATTTCGCGGCGGCGTAGCCAGCCCACGCCGCGGTGATCGTGACCAGCGCGAGCAGCGTCGCCTCGCAGATCTGCAGAATCCGGGAATGCCGCTCGCGGGCCTTGTCGGCCTCGCGCTGGGCCGACTGCTGGTCAGTCTCCGCCCGCTCGGCTGCTTCCCCATGCTCGTGCAGCTTCCGGCCAGCCTCGATGGGATCGAGTCCCTCTGGCATCGGCGCCCCCCGCCCGGACAGTCAGAGCATACGTGCGCCTATTCTGCGCGCCTGGCGCGGGGTGCGCGTCCCCCCGGGCGGGTGACCCGCGGCCGCTCGGCTAGCCGGCCGGCTGCGCGCTGCCGGTGTACTCGGGGTCGGCGCCGGTCTTCCGCAGCACGTGGCGGACCAGGGTGATCAGGACCTTCTTGACGGATTCCTTCTGCCGGGCGTCACAGAGCACGACCGGCACGTCCGGATCGAGGTCGAGCGCGATCTGGACGTCTTGCGGCTCGTAGACCGGGGCGCCCTCGAAGCAGTTGACCGCGATCACGAACGGCGTGCCGTGCCGCTCGAAGTAGTCCACCGAGGCGAAGCAGTCGGCCAGCCGCCTCGTGTCGGCCAGCACCACCGCGCCCAGCGCGCCGTAGGCCAGTTCGTCCCACATGAACCAGAACCGTTCCTGGCCGGGCGTGCCGAACAGGTAGAGAGCCAGGTCGGCACGGAAGGTTATCCGGCCGAAGTCCATCGCCACCGTGGTCGTGGTCTTGCGGTCCACGCCGCTGGTGTCGTCGATGCCGACGCTGCGGTCGGTGAGCGGCTCCTCGGTGCGCAGCGGCCGGATCTCGCTGACCGAGCCGACCAGGGTGGTCTTGCCCACCCCGAAGCCGCCGGCGACGAGGATCTTGGCGGTGGTGAGCGTAACCTGGCCGGCCGCCGGATCAGAGTGCGTGTAGTCCATCCAGCACGTCCCTTAGTAGCCGCTCGTTCGTTACCGGTCCCCGCGGCGTCGGCAGGATCCTGAGCATCCCATACTGGCCCAGGTCGCTGAGCAGCACTCGGACCACCCCGACCGGCAGATCGACATCGGACGCCAGGTCAACCACGGCGATCGGCCGCTGGCACCGGGCCAGGATCTGCCGGTGCTCGGGGGTCAGCCGGACGCCGCTGCGCGGCTGCAGACCGGTCACCGCGACCACCACGTCGATGAGTCCCACCGGCATTCCCGGGGACGGCCCGGTCCGGCCCTTGGTTACCGCGTACGGCCGCACGACTGGGCCCGCCTCGCGGTCCAGCCACCTGTCCTTGGGGGTGATCACGGCGGGTCATCCGGTGGCGGGTTCGGGGTCGGGGGATCTCGGCGGGGCGGACAGGTGCTTGCCCATCCGCCGCACCAGCATGGCCATCTCATAGGCCATCACGCCGACGTTGGCGCTGGCCGAGCTGATCACGGCCAGGCAGGTGCCCTGCCCGGCGGCCATCACGAACAGGAACGCCGACTCCATCTCGATGATGGTCTGCCGCACCTCGCCGCCGCCGAAGTGGTGCCCGGCCCCCCGGGCCAGGCTCTGCACGCCCGCGGCCAGGGCGGACAGATGGCCGGCGTCTTCCTGGGACATGCTGCGCGAACTCGCCACGACGAGGCCGTCGCGGGACAGGACAAGCGCCTGCCGGACGTCCTCCACGTTGCTGACCAGGTTGTCCAGCAGCCAGCTCAGCTGGCCGGCCGCGGTTGGCTCTGCCATCACCCAGCCCCATCCTCACTCGGCCCCGGGCCAGCGGGCCAGCCGTCTGGCCCACCCGGCGGATCGTCCAGGTCGTCGACGCGTCCCCGCTGCCAGCCGTCCTGCAGCGCCGAGATCAGGCTGCGGGTCATCTCGGCCGAACGCGGCGGCGAGGCAGCCCGGCCAGCTGGCGGGCGCCCCGCCCGGGCCGCGTCCGGGCCGCGCAGCTGCGGCGCGAGGCTGGCCTGCCGGACCCGCCGGGGCAGGCCGCGATGGGTTCCCGGCCCAGCCGGGCCACCCGCTGGTGCACCCGGCCTGGCCGCGGTCACCGGTCGCGGCGCGGCGTCATCCGGTGCCGGTACCGGGGTGGCTTCACCCGCGGCTGACGCGGCCGCCTCCGGCGCGGCGGTGGCCGGGGGGCCGGGCGGGGCCAATGGCGCCGGGCCGGCGCCGGTCTCCGTCCGGGGTGCCTCCAGCCGCGGCCGGCCGGTCAGGCCGAACACCGAGGCCCGGTCCCGGTTGATGACGGCTTCCAGTGGCCAGAACCGCCCCGTCCCGGCCGCCAGCCCGGCCAGCGCGCGCGCCGCACCGGTCCCGGCCGGCGGCCCGGCCTCACCTTCCGGTACGACCAGGCCGGGCGGCAGCAGCACGATGGCGGTGGTGCCGCCGAACGGGGAGTCCCGCAGCGAGACCTTGATGCCCTGCCGGTCGGCCAGCTGGCCGACCACGAACAGGCCGAGCTGATCGCTGTTGGCCAGGTCGAACTCGGGTGGGCTGGCCAGCCGCGCGTTGATCCCGGCCAGTTCGCCGGCGGTGAGGCCGAGCCCGCGGTCCTCGATCTCCACCGCGAAGCCGTTGGCCACGGTGTCAGCCCGGATCTCCACCCGGGTGCTCGGCGGGGAAAACGTGGTCGCGTTCTCGATCAGCTCGGCCACCAGGTGGATCACGTCGTTCACCGCGGCGCCGAGCACCGCGTCGCGGCACTCGCTCGTCACGTCTACCCGGATATAGTCTTCGACCTCGGCGATCGCCGCCCGCAGCACGTCCACCACGGGCACCGGTTCGCGCCAGCCGCGGCCCGGGGTCGACCCGGACAGGATGATCAGGTTCTCCGCGTGGCGCCGCATCCGGGTGGTCAGGTGGTCCAGGCGGAACAGGTCGGCCAGGGCGGCGGGCTCGCTGGTGGCCCGCTCCATCGTGTCCAGCATGCCGAGCTGGCGGTGCAGCAGCGACTGGTTGCGCAGCGACAGGTTGAGGAACACCTGGTTGACACCCCGGCGCAGGTCGGCCTGGCCGACCGCGGCCTGCACGGCGGTGCGCTGCACCGATGCGAACGCCTGTGCCACCCGGGCGATCTCGGTGATCCGGCCCGGCTCCCTAAGCAGCGGGGGCGGCGACTCGGCCTCGACGTCGACGTCCTGGCCGTCGCGCAGCCGCTGCACGACGCCGGGCAGCCGTTCCTCGGCCATCTGCTGCGCGCTGTCGTGCAGGGCGGTGAGCTCGCCGGTCAGCCTGCGCGCGAACCACAGGGTCAGCAGGATCGACGCCACCACCGCCGCCAGGCCGAGGCCACCGGCCAGCACGGCCTCCAGCAGCAGGCGATTGCCGGTCCGGGCGGCCAGCTCGGCCAGCGGCGGGGCGGCCTGGAGCTCCGCCGCCTGCGCCTGCGCCAGGAACCTCCCGGACACCGACCGCCAGGCCGTGACGTTCACCGGGATCGGCGCCCGGCTGCCGGTGCTGCCGACGATCCTGTCCTCCAGCAGCATGAACTGCTGGTGGGCGCGCGAGGCGTAGGCCCGGGCCCAGGGGCCGCGCAGCTGTGGGCTGAACGTGCCGAGCGCGTCGCCGATGAGCAGGCGCTGGTCAGCCACGGCGGTCGCGAACAGCTCACGTTCGCCGGTGCTCAGCTGGCCGTGCGCCGCGGCTGCCCCGCTGACCAGGGCCGCCTCCCGGCTGGCGTACTCCAGCGCCCGGGCCGCGTCGATGCTGGCGTCCGTCTGATGGTCCACCACCAGCTCGTTGCCCTGGTACGAGGCGCCGTCGACGTCGAACAGCGCATCCATGATCTTGCTGTAGCCCTGGAACGCGGCGGTCGGGCCCACCGCGCTTGCGTCGACGGCCGCGCGCAGCCTGGGGAGCCTGCCGAGCAGCGACATGAGGGACTGCTGGGCGGGCCCGGCCGCGGCCGGGCGCAGGCCCTGCGTGGTCTGCTGGAGCCGGCGGTAGTCAGCCACCGCGGCGTCGGTGCGTTTGCGGGATGCGGCCAGCTGGCTGGCCGGTGGCCGTGGGCGGGTGTGCAGCCAGGTGAGGGTCTGCAGCCGTTCCTGGGCGACCTGCCGGGCCAGCTCGTCGCTGGGCCCGGCGCTCAGCGCGACGAGCCGGTTGTAGTCGCGCTCGTGCACGGCGTTGCCCAGGGTCACGCTGGCGGCGAAGGCCCACAGCGCCACCAGGGAGACGAGCGGCACGACGAGCAGGCCGATCAGGATGAGCCGCATCGGCCGCGTCCGGGTTGGCCGCTGGCGGTCAGCCATGGCACCTCTTAGCCAGAGTCGAAACGGATGAGGGAACGGGGAACTGCCGCCTTGAGTACCCAATGTGCGGAATGGCCGTGAGGGTAACACCGAAGCCAATGCGCTTAGCGCAATCGGCCGAATATGCCCGAAAGTCCGAAAATGCCGGGCCGCCGCGGTCCGCGGGTCAGCCGCGTATTACCGGGTCAGGCCCGATGGCGCCGGATCGGCGGCCGGGGTGTTATCGGTGATCCACCCATCGATGCGCTGCCACCAGTCATAGAGCCAGCGCACCTGGGCCTCGTACCCGGCCGACCGCGGCACGCTGGTGGCGGGCACCCGCCACCAGCGGGCGCACACCACCTGCTCGATCGGCAGGCTGCGCCAGACATCGGACACGCTCACCAGCCGGTCAAGCCCGGCATGGGCCACGAAGATGACGTCCGCCTCCGGGCAAGCGGCGATCGCGGCCAGCGTTCCCCCGGTGCGGGGCGGGAGCAGGTTAGGCATGTCGCGGGCCCGGGCCGCCAGGTCGCCGCGGCCCTGCCGCTCGAGCCGCCGGATACCCCGCCGCCGCCGGCCCGGCGTCCAGTTGCCGCCCTCTGGGAAGATCACCAGCGCGCCGGCCGGGCCGAGCCCGCGAGCCAGCCGGCCGATCTGCTCCACGAACAGGTGCTCCCCACTCCGGCGGCTCTGGATGAACACGTTGGGCACCCGGTTGGCCACTACGTCGAGACTGGGATCGAGCTGCAGCGATGCCTTCATGACCACCCGCGGGCGGCGCCGGTAGACCCGCAGCAGATGATGCACGAGCAGCAGGGAGTCACCCGGACCCGCGTGGCGGCTCAGCACGATGACCGGCCGGGCCAGCCGGGCGGCCTGCTCGTCCGGGGTGAGCGCGGGCTCGTCCACCGCCACCCGGAGCCCGAGGGTCCGCTCGGCCGCCCGGTACAGCCGGCTCAGGTACCAGTCCATGATCGCGTAGTGCCGGGCCTGGTAAGGTTCGCTGCCCAGCTGGCCACCGAACCCGCTGGCGATCCACAGGCCCAGGCACATGAACAGGGTGGCGGTCTCGGCGACCAGCCAGATCAGCGCGAAGCTGAGCAGCCGCAGCGCGCGCATCCGGTGCGGCCGGGAGCGCCCGAGCAGGCCGAGCAGCACGGCCAGCAGGGCGAGCGGCGGGAACAGCACGATGACCGCGACCGCGATGACCACGGCCAGCGGGGCCAGCAGCACCCGCCGGACCAGCCTGGGTGGGACCACGCCGCACCTCCCGTCCCAGGTGGCCCGCTCAGAGCCCGGCCAGCTTGGCGAGATAACTCGCGGACGCCTGATACGCGCGATCCATCCGCACCCCGACTGTAGTCCGGTCGCGGTAGCGCAGCTGGGACATGTCCGGCGGGCGGGGATCGGCGCCGGACGGCAGCACGTGTACCCGCACGTCGGCAGGCAGCGCCGACATCTCCTCGTGGAACCGGTGCCGCCGGGCGATCTCGAACGCGACCAGCCCCACCTGCCACGGGCGCCGGGGCACGGTCAGCGGGCGCTCGATCCGGCCCACCTGCAGTACGTAGACGGTCCGCGCGCCGAGCGCGAGGGCCCGGCCGACCGGGATCGAATCGACCAGGCCACCGTCGAAGTAGTGCTGGCCATCGACCTCCACCGGGGGCAGCAGCCCGGGCACGGCGCACGAGGCGAGCACGGCCGGTGTGATCGGCCCGTCGCTGAACCAGCGGGCGCTGGCCGTCTCGATGCTGGCCGCCACGCAGTGGAATGGGACCTGAAGATCGGCGAACTCGCGGCCGGGCAGCACCTCGTCCAGCATGTGCCGGAGCGGCTCGATGGAGTGCAGGTGCGTACCAGATCGCAGCAGCCGGACCGCCCGGCCCCAGAGCGTCTCGCTGAACGCGTGGCGCAGCGCCTCGCCCCGCCACAGCTGACCCAGCCGGGCCGCCGCCCCGGCCGGGTCGGCCGCCACGAGCACACCGTTGAACGCGCCGACCGAGGTGCCGATGACCAGGTCAGGCCGCACACCGGCCTGCTCGAGCGCGTGGAGCATGCCGACCTCGTGCGCGCCGAGCAGGCCGCCGCCACCGAGCACGAACGCGGTCTGCACGTGGCTCCCTCCTCGCGGTCAAGCTAAGCAGACCGCGGCGGCGCGCGTCCCAGGCCGGGCCCGCGGGCCAGCCACAACCCCCGGGCCCACCGCCATCTTGTGCCACAGGTGTGTTTGCCGTGCGGCTGTGCGAGCAGGGGATGGTAGAGGCACGAGGTGAGGAGGAGTCATGATGCCCGCCGGAACTGGTCACCGCCACTCTGCCGCCGCCCTGGCTGTGCCGCCGGGGAGCTATGAACGGGTATTCCCTGGCCGGCCGGATCAGGTCCGCCAGGCGCGGATATTCGTCGCCGACGCCTTGCGGGGTCACCCGGTGACCGAGAACGCCGTGCTCAGCGTGTCAGAGCTGGCCGGCAATTCCGTTGCCCACTCGGCCAGCGGCCAGCCGGGCGGCCAGTTCACCGTGCAGCTCGACGTGCTGCCGGGCGACACGATCTGGCTCGAAGTGGCCGACGACGGTGGGCCGTGGCGCCTGGCGCCCTGCGACAGCCATCTGCATGGACTGCAGATCGTGCGCATGCTGGCCAGCGACGCCGGGGTGACCGGCAGCCCGGACGAGGGCTGGGTGGCCTGGGCCCGGTTCGACCAGCCGGCCTTTGCCCCCGCGGCCAGCACCCCGCGCCCCCGGGCCGTCCCGTCACCAACCCAACTGCGCTGAGTCATCCACTGGGTCATCCACTGGGTGATCCGCCGGGTCATCCACTGGGTCATCCGCCGGGTCATCCACTGGGTCATCCGCCGGGTCATCCACTGGGTCACCCGCTGGCGGCCGCGCCGAGCAGCGCCCGGGCGATGATCACCTGCTGGATCTGGCTGGTCCCTTCGTAGATCCGGATCAGCCGGACGTCCCGGTAGAACCGCTCGACCGCCACCCCGCGCATGTAGCCGGCGCCCCCATGCACCTGGACGGCACGGTCGGCCACCCGGCACACCATCTCGCTGGTGAAGTACTTGGCGCAGGACGGGCCCAGCCTGGTGTCCTCGCCCGAGTCGAAGCGCCGCGCCGCATCCAGAACGGTGGCCCGGCCCGCGTAGTAGTCAGTCATAGAGTCCGCGATCAGCCCCTGCACCAGCTGGAATGAGGCGATCGGCCGGCCCGACTGGCGGCGCTGGGTGGCCCACGCCACCGACTCGTCCACCAGCCTTTCGGCCATGCCGACGCACATCGCGGAGATTCCGACGCGGCCACGGGCCAGGCAGCCCATCGCGGTATGGAAGCCGCGGCCCAGCCCGCCCTCCCCGCCGACCAGGGCATCGGCGCCGACGCGCGCGCGGTCCAGGTACACGTCCGCGGTCCAGGCGCCCGCCTGGCCCATCTTGCGGTCCTTCGGTCCCACGGTCAGGCCGGGGGTGTCCCGCGGCACCAGGAACGCGGAAATGCCCCGGCCGCCCGGCTGGTCCTGGTCGGTCCGGGCGAACACCATGAACAGGTCGGCGGCGGGCGCGTTGGTGATCCACCGCTTGGTCCCGCTGATCGCCCACCCCGCCCCCGCGCCTTCCGCCTTCACCGGGTCGGCCCGGGTGGTCAGGGTGGACGGGTCCGACCCAGCCTCCGGCTCGGTCAGCGCGAAAGAAGTGATCACCTCACCGCTGGCGATCCGCGGCAGCCAGTGCGCTTGCTGCGCCGGGGTCCCGCCGACCATGAGCACCTGCCCGGCGATGCCGTTGTTCGTGCCGAACAGGGACCGCAGCGCGGGCGTGGTGTAGCCCAGCTCGAACACGAGCTGTACTTCCTCGGTCATGGTCAGGCCCAGCCCGCCGTACTCCTCGGGCAGCGCGTACCCGTACAGCCCCAGCTGCCGGGTGGCCTGCCGGAGATCATCCGGGATTTCGTCCCGGTCGTCGATCTCGGCCTCCCGCGGCACCACCCGTTCCCGGATGAACTGGCGGGTGCTCGATAGCACTTCGGCAAAGGTTGCGGGATCCATGCTGCCTCCGTCGGCTCAGTTCTGCTTGGTCATCCACTGTCGGCGGCGGCGTACCGCTGCTCGGCGGCGCGCACGTCGGGGAGCCCGATGAAGTCCAGGAACTCGCCGAACGACGGCAGCTCACCCAGGACCGCGGCGGGCGTGCCCGCCGCGGCGATCTCCCGGAGCACCCGGCGCATCCCGGCCGTGGCCGCCAGCAGGGTGCCGATCGGGAAGATGACGATCCGGTAGCCGAGCCGGCTGAGAGTGTCCAGGTCCAGCGGCGGGGTCTTGCCGCCTTCGGCCCAGTTGAACAGCAGCGGCACGCCGGGGAAGGCCCGGGTCACCTCGGCCGCTTCCGCTTCGGACAGCACCGCCTCGATGAACAGCGCGTCGGCGCCGGCCGCCCGGTACTGCCGGGCCCGGTCGATGGCCTGCTCCAGGCCTTCCACCGCGCGGGCATCGGTCCGGGCGATGATCACCAGCCCGGGCCGGGTCCGGGCCTCGGCCGCGGCCCGGATCTTCTCGGCCATCTCGGCCGCCGGGATGACCTGCTTGCCCTCCATGTGGCCGCACTTCTTGGGGGCGACCTGGTCCTCGATGTGCAGGGCGGCCACCCCCGCGGCTTCGTAGGCGCCGACGGTCCGGATCACGTTCAGCGGATTGCCGTAGCCGGTGTCCGCGTCGGCGATCACCGGGATGTCCACGCAGGCGGCGATCCGGGCCGCGTTGTCAGCCATCTCGGTCATCGTGAGCAGCCCGACGTCGGGCCGGCCGAGCAGCGCCGCCGAGGTGCCGAACCCGGTCATGTACACGGCCGGGAAGCCAGCCTCCTCCACCAGCCGGGCCGCCAGCGGATCGAACGCGCCCGGGGCCAGGATGGTGCCGCCCGCGTCCAGGAGGTCCCGCAGCCGGGCCGCCCCGCCCGGGCGCGGCGTGAGCCTGCCGGTCACCGGGCCTCAGCCGCCGCTCTTGCGGCGGAACGAGCGCCGGCTGTGCGCCGGGCCGTGCGCCCCGGGCACCTTGCCCGCACCTGTCCCACCACGCTGCGCATTGTGCTCCGCCTGCTGGGCGCGCTTGCGGTCCAGGGCCGCGCGGAACTTGCGCTTCAGGTCATCCCCGGGCGCACGGTCCGTCCCGTCCGTCCCGGCTGCCCCCGAGCTGGCCGGAGCGGCCGGAGCGGAAGACTGCTGCGCGGAGCGGTCAGGTGACGCCGGGCCAGGCTTCCCGCCCTCGGGGTCCTGTGCCGGTGTGGCCTCAGCCATCGCAGACCTCCTGCCCTCACGGCTACCCCCCGGGACAGCCTGCCACACCCGCGCCGCGGGCCGCTGCGGCCGGGGTCCGTCCCGCTGCCCAGGGGCGCTGGCACGATGGGCGGATGGACCACGACCAGCCCTCGTCCTTCGCCGATCATCTGGTGGGGACGCTCACCGGCGGCGCGCTGACCATGCTGATCAGCGTGGGCTACCGGGTGGGCCTGTTCGAGGCCGCCTCCCCGGGCCCGGCGACCAGCGCCGTTCTGGCGGCACGGGCGGGGCTACGGGAGCGTTATGTAAAAGAATGGCTCGGGGCCATGGTGACCGGAGGATTCTTCGGCTACGACCAGGCCACCGGGCAGTATTACCTGCCGCCGGAACACGCCCGGCTGCTGACCGGGGACAGCGCGGCCAACGTCGCCCCGGTGGCCTCGATGCTGCGCGCGCTCGGCGGGGCCCTGCCGGACCTGGAGCGGTGCTTCGCGGCTGGCGGCGGGCTGCCGCCCGCGGCTTACGCGCCGCACTTCGCGGCGGCTGGCGCCCAGCCCGGCGACACCTGGCGGCGGATCTACGACGAGCAGCTGATCGGCGGGTTCTTCGGCGCGGTGCCCGGGCTGACCGCCCGGCTGGCCGCCGGGGCCCGGGTGCTCGACGTTGGCTGCGGTACCGGGCACGCCGTCACCGTCGCGGCCCGGGCCTTCCCCGCCTCGCGGTTCCTCGGGCTGGACATCGACGAGCACCTGGTGGCGCTGGCCGCGGCCGAGCGGGCCATGTCCGGCCTGGGCAACGCCGCGTTCGTGGTGGGTGACGCGGCCGCGCTCCCGGCCCGGCCGCGGTTCGACGTGATCACCGCGTTCGACTCCGTGCACGACCAGCACTCGCCGCAGCAGGTGCTCCGCCGGGCCCGGGCGGCGCTCGCGCCCGGCGGGGTGTTCATCATGGTGGACGCGAAGTTCTCCAGCGACCTGGCGGGCAACATCGGCCACCCGCTGGCCGCGCTGTGCTACGCGATCAGCCTGCTGTACTGCACGCCCGTGTCGCTGGCCGACGGTGGTGCCGGGCTCGGCGCGATGTGGGGCATCGAGCGGGCCCGCCGGATGCTGGCCGAGGCCGGGTTCAGCCACGTCGAGGTGCTGGACTCGCCCCGCCCCCAGAACTGCATCTACGCCTGCCACCCCTGACCCCGCCGCACCGTGCGCATGACTGCCGCAGCCACGCACATCCCCGGGGGAGTCGCCAAGTGCGTGAATGTGGCAGCCATGCAGTCTGGATTGCGTGAATGTGGCAGCCATGCACATCGCCGACGGGGCATCCACTGCGTGAATGCGGCAGTCATGCAGTGGGCGGGGCCGAAAGGGGTTGCGCGGCACCGGCTCGGGGTGGTGATCTGCCGGGGTGGATGACGCCGAGCTGCTCGCCGCCTACAACGACCAGGTCCGGCGGGGCACCGCTGACGACGACGGGTCGGGCGTCCGGACGGAGCTCGACGGCCCGGTGGTCCGGCAGGTGGCGGAGGGCCGGGCCGGCTGGTCCGGCATCACCTGGTCGGAGCTGGCTGACCCGGCCACCGCGGACGCGGTCATCGCCCGCCAGGTCAGCTACTTCCGCGACCGCGAGCCGCAGTTCGAGTGGAAGCTGTATGACTACGACCAGCCTGCCGACCTGGGCCGCCGGCTGGAGGCGGCCGGCTTCACGCCCGATGACCCGGAAGCGCTGATGGTCGCCGAGGTGGCGGACCAGGTGGCCGGGGTGGCGCTACCCGACGGCGTGCGGCTGCAGCCGGTCACCGGCGAGGCCGGGGTCGAGGCGCTGGTCGAGGTGCACGGGCAGGTGTTCGGCGGCGACCAGTCCCAGCTGCGCGGCTCGCTGCTGGCCCAGGTGCGGCGCTCTCCTGAGCTGATGGCCATGGTGCTGGCGGTGGCCGGCCGGCAGCCGGTGTGCGCGGCGCGGATCAGCTTCCTGCCCGGCACCGAGTTCGCTGGCCTGTGGGGTGGTGGGACGCTGCCCGGCTGGCGGGGCCGCGGGATCTACCGTGCCCTGGTCGCCTACCGCGCCCGGCTGGCCGCCGAGCGCGGCTACCGGTATCTGTACGTCGACGCCTCTGCGGACAGCGAGCCGATCCTGCGCCGTCTCGGCTTCCGGCGCCTGGCCCGGACCACGCCGTACGTTTGGACCGGGTGAGGCGCAGGCCAGCGGCGGCGGCGGGGATGCGGCCCGGGCGCCCAGGCCAGCGCCCCGGATGAAGGGAGTGGCTGATGGCAGCGACCGGGGTGGCCGTGGTGACCGGGGCCGGTTCCGGGCTGGGGCGGGTCATCACCCGCGCCCTGCTGGCCGCCGGGTGGCAGGTCGCCGCGGCCGGCCGCCGCTGGGCGCCACTGACCGAGACGGTCGGCGCGGACGCCGGGACCGGCGGGCCCGCGCTCCCGGTGATCACCGACGTCACCGAGCCTGACTCGGTGGCGGCCCTGTTCGCGGCGGTTAGCAACCGCTGGGGCCGGGTCGATCTGCTGGTCAACAACGCTGGGGTGTTCGGCCCGGCGGGCGCGGTGGATGAGATCTCGCTGGCCGGCTGGCAGCAGGTGGTGGACACCAACCTCACCGGCGCCTTTCTGTGCGCCCAGCAGGCGGTGCGGATGATGCGGGGCCAGGATCCGCGCGGTGGCCGGATCATCAACAACGGCTCGGTCTCGGCGCACACGCCGCGGCCGGGCAGCGTCGCCTACACCGCCACCAAGCACGCGATCACCGGCCTGACCAAGTCGATCTCCCTGGACGGGCGGCAATTCGGCATCGCCTGCGGCCAGATCGACATCGGCAACGCGGCCACCGACATGACCCGGGCGATGAGCCAGGGCGTGCCGCAGGCCGACGGCACGCTGGCGGCCGAGCCGACCTTCGACGCCCGGTACGTCGCTGACGCGGTGCTCTACATGGCCAGCCTGCCGCTGGACGCGAACGTGCAGTTCATGACCATCACCGCGACCACCATGCCGTTCATCGGCCGGGGCTGAGCCGCGCCTGCTCAGCGGCGCGGCGCCCGCCCGAGCCTGGCCCGGACCAGCTGGGGGAGCACTGCCGCGCCGGTGAGTGGCTGGAACCGCTGCGCCGCGGCCCGCAGCGCCTGGTGTTCGCCCTCGGTCAGGTCGATGTCCGCGGCCGCGGCGTTGCTTTCCAGCTGCTCGACGCTGGACGCGCCGGGGATGGCGGTGACCGCGGGGCTGCGGATGACCCAGGCCAGCGCGATCTGCGCCGGGCTGGCCGCGTGCGCGTCCGCCACCTCGCGCAGGGTGGAGATCAGCTCCGCGGCCCGTTCCAGGTTCTCCGGCAGGAAGAGCGGGTTGATCCCGCGGACCCGGTTCGCGGGCCGGTGGCCCCGGTGGTACCGGCCGGACAGCAGGCCCTGGCCCAGCGGGCTGTAGGCAATGATCACCCGGTCCTCAGCCTCCGCGTAAGGCAGCAGCTCCCGTTCCGGCTCGCGGTCGACCAGGCTGTAGCTGACCTGGTTGGACAGCACCCGGCTGCCCAGCGCGGCTTCGGCCGCGCGCCACCGGTCCAGCGAGTAGTTGCTGACGCCGACCTCGCCGACCAGCCCGACGCGCTGCAGCGCGCGCATGCCCCGCATCGGCCAGGTGTCGCGGACCACCGGGTTCGACTGGTGCACCTGGTAAAGATCCAGGTGATGGGCGCCGAGCCGGTTGGCGCTGGCCACGGCGCGCTGCTCCACGACCGGGGCGAGGGGCAGCACGGGAAAGATCTTCGTGGCCAGGAACACCGACCCGATGCCCGGGCCCAGGGCCTGGCCGAGGATCCGCTCGCTGCGCCCGTAGCCGTAGATCTCCGCGGTGTCGAACAAGGTGATGCCCAGGTCGAGGGCGCGGCGGACGATGGCCTGCGCCTCCTGGGCAGCGTATGGCTCGCCGTATCCCCACTCCCGCGAGCCGAACTGCCAGGTGCCCAGGCCGATCTTGGAAATCCGTTTGGTGGTACCGGTATTTAGATAGCGCATGCTTCAGTTTCCGCCATGGCCGCCGGCCGGCTGCGGGCGGCCACCCTGTCCTGTCGGCACCGGCAGGTAGCCTGGCGGAGTGCCGGGAAACAAGGACCCGGGCCGGCCCGGGGACCGGTTCGAGGATGTGGTGGACGGGCTGATCGGCACCCCGGGAGTCACCCCGCCGCGGGGTGGCAGCGGGTTCGGCCGCAGCGCCCTGCGCTGCGACAACAAGATCTTCGCCATGCTGGTCCGCGGCCGGCTGGTGGTGAAGCTGCCCGCGGCGCGGGTCGACGCGCTGACCGGCGACGGTGACGGCGTGCCTTTCGACGCGAACAAGGGCACCCCGATGAAGGAGTGGTTCAGCCTCGACCCGGCGTCCCGCCTGCCCTGGCTACCGCTGGCCCGCGAGGCCCTGGAGTTCGCCCGCCGCCGCTGAGCGCCGCTGACCGGCCCGCCCAGAGCCGCTTGATCGCATCGTGATGAGCGCGATTTATCGTGGCGGCGTGGCGGGATTCGAGCAGGACAGCGCGGAGCGGCCCCGGTTCCCGGCCCTGGATCCCGAGCCGCCGCCGCCGCCATGGTGGCGGCGGCTGCTCATCCCAGCCGCGCTGCTGATGCTGGCGGGTGCGGTGGTCGCTGTCGTGCTTCTGGACCCGTTCGCGGCTACCCAGGGGCACCCGGCGGGCGCCCGGGCCGGGCACCGCGCTCAGGCGCTGCCCGCGGGCCCGCGGATCCATGCGGCCGGGCGGATCGTGGCCATCACGCCCACTGGAGCCCTGGTATTCGCGGATCCGGATGGCAGCCATCTGACCCGGGTGCGGGGCCTGGCCAGCGTGGGCCAGGGCCTGGCCCGCTCGCCGGGGGGCCGCTACCTGGCCCTGTTCAACGGCCAGCTGCTCAGCATCAAGCCGGGCCCAGCGCTGGCCAGCTATCCGGGCAAGGTCCCGCTCAGCAGCCTGTACTCCGTCGCCTGGCCGCAGCCCTTCGCTGATCACGACCGGGCCGTGGCCATGCTGCAGGACTACGGCAGTCCCAGCCAGTCGGCCCGCAACCCCATCTTCGTGGCTTCGATCGCCTCCGGGCATACGGTGCCGCTGGGCAACGGGGACTCGGTGGCGGGGGACCCGCAGGCGCCCGGGGTGTTCGTGACTGTGGCCGCGCCGCTGGGCCGGACCGCCATCTCGCTCGCCAGCAGCCCCGACTCCGCGGTCGTGCTCCGGGACGCCGGGCACTCTGCGGTGCGCCTGGCCACCGCCGCCCAGCTGGCCCGTGACCTCGGCCTGCATGGCCGGCCCCCGGTGTCGCTGGCCGTGTTCCCAAGCCCGTCCGGCGGCGAGGTGGCGGTCACCGTCCGCCCGGCGGCCGGTGGCCCGGTACGGGGCATCGTCGTGCTGAGCCGGGCCGGCCAGCTGATCGCCAGGATCCCCGGGGCGCTCGCCAGCAGCCGCGGTTCTGCCTACGCCAGCGCCGAGCCGGTCCCCCCGGTGTGGTCACCGTCGAGCCGGTTCCTCGCGTTTCTCAGCGCCAGCCAGAGCGGGCGGCAGGGCGTGGGTATCTGGCTCCCCGGCGGGCACCTGGTGGCCAGCCAGCTGCCCGCGGCGAACGGGAGCTACGGCGGCTGCGTCTGGTCGCCGGATGGCCGACTGATCCTGTGCGCCGCCGCCGGTGGAAACTGGGCCGTGGCCAGCGCCGGGGGCGGCCCGGCCGGGGCTGCCCGCGGGGCCGGTTTCCCAGTCGCCTGGCTCCGGTAACCTCTCGCGGCTTGCTATCAACTTGCCAACAATCCCCTGCTCACCGGCTGGTCTGGCCAGATTGCTGATTACAGTTCTGGACATGACCGAAACCTCCGGCGATCACGGCTGGCCGGGGCAGATCACGCCTGATCCAGGGGAGGCCAGCCCGGGTCTCCTGCCCAGGCGGCTGGCGCCTGCGGGCCGCGGATGACCCGGCTGGCATCGATTCTGCGCGGGATGGCGCAGCGCGGTGGCACCACCCTGATGATCCTGGCCGTGGCGCTGGTCGCGGCCGCCGCGGCGGCCACCGGCCCCACCTACTACCAGGCGGCCCGCACCTCGATCCTGCGCGACACGGTGGCCAGCGCCACGTTCATCGGCCGCGGTTACGAGGCCAACGAGACCGGCGCCGTGCCGGGCCTGCTCGGCCAGCTGGCCCCGGTGACCGCGGGCCAGCTGGCCGCGGCCCTGGGCCCGCTCGCCGGGCGCGGGCTGTTCGCGCCGCCGGTTTACTCGGTCGAGACCACGATGCCCTATCCCCAGTACCAGACGTCGGTCCCGCTGGTCTGGCGCAGCGATGTATGCGCTCACCTGCGGGTCGCTGGCCGCTGCCCGGCCGGCCGCGGCCAGGTCCTGGTCAGCCAGCGGATGGCCGCCCAGTCCGGGTGGCACGCCGGGCAGCAGGTGCGGTTCCCGGGCTGGCCCGCCTTCACCATCACCGGGATCTACCGTCCGGCCGACCAGGCGGTCAGCTACTGGTTCGGGCGGGGCTCCATCTACTTTTCCGCCACCAGCACGATCGACGCGTTCTTCACCCCCCGGGCCACCCTGGAGCAGGGCCCGGCGCAGCAGCAGGGCACCGCGGTCGTGGACGACCTGCTGCGCGGATCCCGGGTCACCGGCGGCGACGTCAGCCAGCTGCGGCCGGCCATGATCACGTTCAGCACCAGCCCGGTGCTCCAGGACCAGCAGGTGCTGGTCAGCACCGGTATCCCGGTTACCCTGCAGGCGGTGCAGGCCAACTGGCGCTCGGTGGCCGTGCCGGTCGTGCTGATCACCGCGCAACTGCTGGTGGCCTGCTTGCTGCTGCTCTTCCTGTCGGTGGGCGACGCGATCGGAGCCCGCAGCCATGAAGTGGCCCTGGCCAAGCTGCGTGGCCGTGGCGGCTGGCGGACCGTGGTGTACGGGATGTCCGAGCCCGTCCTGCTCCTGCTGCTAGCCCTGCCCATCGGGGCCCTGATCGGGTGGGCGGCCACGGACGTGCTCGGGCGGCTGCTGCTCCGGCCGGGTACCGAGGTGACGCTGACCCCGCTGGCCTGGGCGGCGGCGGCCGTGGCCACCGCGGGCGGGCTGACCGCTGTGCTGCTGGCCGCGCGGCGGACGCTGCGCCGGCCGGTCCTCGAAGAATGGCGGCGCTCGGGGCGCACACTGGCCGACCGGAGCTGGGTGACCGACGCGGTGCTGGCCTCCGCCGCCGTGGTCGGGCTGCTCAACCTGGCGGTGACCGGGCAGATCGGTTCGGCCCGCCGCGGCGTGCTCGGCCTGCTGGTCCCCGGGCTGCTCGGGCTGGCGGTCGCGGTCATCGCCTCCCGGCTGGTGCCGCTGGCCTGCCGGGCATTCTTCCCGCGCACCGGCCGGCGCGGCAGCCTCGGCATCTTCCTCGCGCTCCGGCACGTCGCCCGGCGGCCGGGCGGTGTGCGGACCACGATGGTGCTGACTACCGCCTTCGCGCTGGCCGCGTTCGCGGTCACCGCGTGGACCGTGGGCCGGGACAACGAGCGTCTCGTCGCGGTCGCCCAGGTCGGCGCGCCGACCGTGCTGACGGTGAGCGTCCCACCGGGCCAGAACCTGAGCGCGATCGTCGGCCGGGCCGATCCAGGCGGCCACCAGGCCGCCGCCGTGGACCGGTTCACCAGCCTCTCCAGCGGCACGGCCGGGGTGACCACGCTAGCCGTGGACCCGCAGCGGTTCGCCCGGGTTGCGGCCTGGCGGCCCGGCTTTGCCCGCCAGCCGCTGGCCGGCCTCACCCGTCAGCTCGCGCCGCCCGCCCCGGCGCCGGTCGTGCTCACCGGGGACGCGGTCCGGGTCACCGTGCACGTGCACGCGCTGTCCCCGGTGGGCTCGGTGCTGTCCGCCGACGTCACCACCGGTGCCTCCCCGGTCAGCCTCGGCACCCTGCCCGGGCACGGCACGGTCACCGCCACTGGCCAGCTGGTCGGCTGCCCGTGCGTCCTCCAGAACTTCGACCTGAGCCCGCCCACCCATTTCCTGCAGAGCCCGGTGACCGGCTCGGTCACCATCACCCGGCTGCAGGTCCATGGCCGGTCCGGCTGGACCGCGGTGGGCGTCGGGGCGCTGTCCGCCGCCGCACGCTGGCGGCCCGGGCGCGTCGACAATCCGCCGGACCAGCTCACCGCCAGCGCGGCCGGGCTGGACTGGAAGTTCACCGGCCGGCCGCACCAGGATGCGGTGCTCGTGTCGGTGGACCGGCCCTACCCGCTGCCGGCCGTGGTGTCCGCGGCTCTGCTCCGCCGCGGGCAGCACCTCGCCGCGGGCGTCGGGCTGGACGGGAGCCCACTCGACCTGAAGGTGATCAGCGCGGCGACCGTGGTCCCGGGCACGCCGCAGAGCGGGGTGATCGTCGACCGCCGGTACGCGGAACTCGCCGCCGGGCTGAACCTCTCGCAGGCCGCTGAGCAGGTGTGGCTGGCGGCCGGGGCGCGGCAGCGGGTCGAGCCGCGGCTGACAGCGGCGGGCCTGCGGGTGCTGACTGTGCGCACCGCCAGCGCGGTCGCCGCTGGCTACGCCCGGCAGGGCCCGGCCCTGGCCAGCGTGCTGTTCCTGGCCGACGCAGCCGCGGCGGCCCTGCTGGCCGCCGGGGCTGCGGTTCTCGGCCTGTATCTGTCCGCCCGGCGGCGCCGGTACGAGTACGCCGCGCTGTCCGCTTCCGGGGTGCCCCGCCGCACCCTGCGCTGGGCCGTGCTCACTGAGATGGGCCTGGTGCTCGGCTTCGGCACGGTGATCGGCGTCGCCACCGGCTTGCTGGCCGCGGTCCTCGCGCTGCGCACGGTGCCCGAGTTCGTGGTCACCCCGGCCGTCCCGCCGCTGTCCTACGTACCGCCCGCGGCCCCGCTGGTGGTAATGCTCGGCGCGGCGGCCGGGCTGCTGGCGGTGGTCGCGGTCACCTCGAGCATCCTGCTGATCCGCGGGATCAGCCTGGACCAGCTGCGGGAGACGCCGGTATGAGCACTGACCTGCAGCCCGGACCCGCCGCCAGCACCGGGGAGATGGTGCGCTGCGAGGGGCTGGTCCAGGTGTACGGCGATCCTGGGCAGGAACTGACCGCGCTACGCGGGGTGGACCTGGTGGTCGCGGAGGGGGGCACGGTCGCTCTGCTGGGCCCGTCGGGGGCCGGGAAATCCACCCTGCTGTGGCTGCTGGCCGGGCTGCTCCGGCCCACCGCCGGGGTGGTGGAGGTGTGCGGCCGGCGGCTCAGCGACCTGACCGGCCGGACCGCGGCGGAGATGCGGCTGCGTGACGTGGGCGTGGTGCTGCAGACTCCGGGGCGCAACCTGCTGCACAACGAGACCGCCACGGGCAACGTGCTGTTCGCCCAGGGCCCGACCCGCCGGACCCGGAAGGCGAAGCGGCATCGGGCCGCGGCCCTGCTCGAGGCGGTCGGGCTGGAGCGGGTGGCCGGCCGCCCGGCGGGTCGGCTGTCCGGCGGGGAGCAGCAGCGGCTCGCCCTGGCTGTCGCCCTGGCCAACGGCCCGCGGCTGCTGCTCGCCGACGAGCCCACCAGCCAGCTCGATCACGAATCGGCCGGGGCGGTCGTGGACCTGATCCGGGCGGCAAACGAGGACCTGGGCACCACGGTGATCGTGGTGACCCATGACCCAGACGTCGGCGCCGCGCTCGGCCGCACTATCACGATTCGCGACGGGCGGGTTGGTGCCGAGGGCCAGGCCGGCGAGGACTACCTGGTGGTCTCTCGAGACGGGTCGGTTCAGCTGCCCGCCGAGGTCCTGGAGGGTGCCCTGCCGCCCGGATCGCTGGCCCGGGCGGTGCCGACGGCGGACGGCGTGGAACTGCACCGGGTGCCGAGGGAGTCAGGCTGACATGCTCGAAGCACGTGGTCTGCGCTATGTCCGGGACGGCCAGCTGATCCTGGCCGGCCTCGATGTCTCGGCCGGGCCGGGGGAGAGCCTCGCGGTGACCGGCCCGTCCGGCTCAGGCAAGACCAGCCTGCTGGCCATCCTGTCCGGGCTGACCGCGCCGACCGCGGGCGAGGTGTTCATCGACGGCACGCGGCTCACCGGGTTCGCCGGGCCGGCCCATGGGGTCGCCGTTGTGCTGCAGGGTTACGGCCTGGTCACGCTGCTCACCGCGGCGGAAAACGTCGAGGTCGCGCTGCGGGCCGCGGGCCGCGCGCCCGCCGTGGCCCGCGCCGCGCTGGCCGACGTGGGGCTGGATGGCCATGCCGATCAGCTGGTCGACGAGCTTTCCGGCGGTCAGCAGCAGCGCGTCGCGGTGGCCCGGGCGCTGGCGCTCCAGCCTCGCCTGCTGATCGTGGACGAGCCCACCGCCGAACTCGACCCGGCATCCCGGGCTGTCGTGCTGGCCCGGATCTTCGGCGTGACCGAGCGCGGCGGGGCACTGGTGATGGCCACGCACGACCCGGAGGTCGCTGAGCGGTGCGACCGGATCCTGGATTTGCGGGCCGCCGTTGGTTCCCGAGAGCAGGCCGCTGATCTGGGCTGACCTGAGCTGACCCAGTTCCGGCTGGGGGAGTGGGCGGGGAGGAGCCGGGCTGGCTACCCCGCCCGCGGCGGGTGGGGCGGGCCGGGCGGATTATGGGACACGTGGAACCTGCCAACCGGGCCGCGGCCGCGCCCGCGGAGTACTCCTCGCGCTGCCCGTTCACGGTGGACCGGCCGGTGATGCGGCAGCGCTGGGAACGGCTGACGTTCCTGCACTGGCCCTACGAGCCCGCGCTGGTGCAGCGGCTGCTGCCCAGCGGCCTCACCGTGCACACCTTCGGCGAGGCGGCCTGGGTCGGGCTCGTCCCGTTCTTCATGCGGGTGCGGACGCCGGGCGGGCGCGGGGCCCCGTGGGTCTCCAACTTCTGCGAGACCAACGTCCGGACCTACGCCCGGGACCAGGACGGCCGGGCCGGGATCTGGTTCCTGTCGCTGGACGCCGCCCGGGCCGGGGCGGTCGCGGTGGCCCGGACCAGCTACCGGCTGCCCTACTTCTGGTCGTCGATGCGGCTGTCCCAGCGGGGCGCCCAGATCGCCTACTCCTGCCAGCGGCGGGTGCCCGGCCCGCGCGAGGCGACCAGCCAGGTGCGGGTCCGCGTCGGCGACCCGTACCAGCCCAGTGAGCTGGGCGACCTGGACCATTTCCTGACCGCCCGGTGGGTGCTGTTCAGCCGGCTGGCTGGCCGGCTGTTCTTCGCCCGGGCGGAACACCGGCCCTGGCCGCTGCACCACGCGGACGCGCTGACCGTGGACGACGGCCTGACCCTCGCGGCCGGGCTGCCCACGCCGCAGGACCCGCCCCTGGTGCACTACTCAGCCGGCGTCGACGTGCGGATCGGCCGCCCAGAGTCCTACCGTTAACGCGCCGCCTGCGGCGGGCGCGACGGGCCGGCGCGGGTCAGCCGGCCTGCGCGCCGTCCACGGTCATCTCCACCTGGTCCGGGTAGAAGCACATCAGCCCGGTGATCTCTGCGGCCTGCGGGATCGGCGATTCATAGCTCCACACCACATCGGGATGGACCTCGCCGCCGATCTCGGCTGACCAGTACGACGCCTCGCCCTTGAACGGGCACGTGGTGTGGGTGTCCGTGGGCCGCAGCAGATCGGTCCGCACATCCTCGCGCGGCAGGTAGTAGCGGGTCGGCAGCCCGGTCTCGTCGAGCAGAACCGGCCGGTCGGACTCGGCCAGCTTCTCGCCGCCGAGGGTGATCACGACGTGTTCGGTGCCTTGCCGGGTGGTGATCGTGTGTCCTCTAGCCATACCGGGAGAACTACCCGGCGGCGGCGCTGATTCCGGCGCCCGCGGCGCTGGTTCCGGCCGGGGTGCTGGCGGCGCCGAGCCGGTGGAATGCCCGCGCGGTCGGCGAGCCGGGTTCGGCCGAGTAGATGACCAGCCGCTGGTCGCCGTCGGGGATGTGCAGCACGTGGCAGTCGAATTCGAGCAGTCCCGCGGCCGGGTGGCTGACCCGCTTGCGGATCGGCCGCCGCACCTCCACCTCGTGCGCGGCCCACATCGCGGCGAACCGGGGCGACGCGCCGAGCAGCTCGCTGACCAGGTCCTCGATGCCGCGGTCACCCGGGTAGCGGGCATAGGCGGCGCGCAGGTCGGCGACCGACAGCCGGGCGAACGCGAGCCGGTCCGCGTCGTCCCACAGCACGTCCGGGTCGGGCGGCCGGAATGTCCAGCGCAGCATGTTCCGGTCTGCCTCCGGGTACCGGGACAGGTCCCCGATGAAGCAGGTGGCCAGCTGGTTCCAGGCCAGCACGTCGTACTTGGCATCCAGCACGTAGGCGGGCGTGCTGGCCAGGCCGGCCAGCAGGTGCCGGGTGGCGGTCGTGACCTCGCGGGACGGGCCGGCCGACGGCGGCGGGCTGATCCCGGCGATCCGGAACAGGTAGTCGCGCTCATCCTGGGTAAGCATCAGCGCCCGGGCCAGCGCGGCCAGGATCTGCTCCGACGGGTGCGGGCCGCGGGCCTGCTCCAGCCGGATGTAGTAGTCCACCGACATGCCGGCCAGCTCGGCTACCTCCTGGCGGCGCAGCCCCGGGGTGCGGCGCCGCCCACCGCGTGGCAGCCCGACGTCGCCCGGGCGCAGCCCGGCCCGCCTGCGGCGCAGGAACGCGGCCAGCTCTCCGCGCCGGATCCCGCGCCGGGTCTCACCCGGTACCGGCTCATGCCCCAGGTCGCGCATGCTCCCAGCTTGCCTCATCCCCGCCCGGCCAGGGTGGTACCGCTGATCCCAGCCTCAGCTGGTCTCTCCCGGCCGCGCGCCACGGGCGTCACGCTGATGGGCATGACGACTATTGCGCTGATCACCGGGGCCAACAAGGGAATCGGTTTCGCCACCGCCCAGCTGCTCGCCGCGCGCGGGATGACGGTCCTGCTCGGCACGCGGGATGCGGACCGCGGCGAGCAGGCCGAGCGTGCGCTGCGCGGCACCGGCGCGCAGGCGCGTTTCGTGCTCCTCGACGTCACCGACGAGAAGACCATCGAGCAGGCCGCGGCGTGGGTCGGGGCCGAGTACGGGCGGCTGGACGTGCTGGTCAACAACGCCGGGATCGCCCGCGGTGACGGCCGCGGCCGGCCCAGCGAGACCACGCTGGGCACGCTGCGGGAGGTGTTCGAGACCAACGTGTTCGGCGTGGTGGCGGTGACCAACGCCATGCTGCCGCTGCTGCGCCGGGCGCCGGCCGCCCGGATCGTCAACGTGTCCAGCGAGGTCGGCTCGATCACGTCGATGACCGACCCGCACAGCCCGCTGTTCCCGATGGCAGCGGTGCCCTACCCCGCGTCCAAGGCCGCGCTGAACATGGTCACCGCGATGTACGCCAAGGAACTGGCGGACACCCCGATCAAGGTCAACGCGGCCAACCCGGGGTACTGCGCCACCGACCTCAACGACCACCGCGGCTTCCGCGCCCCTGAGCAGGGCGCAGCGGTGGTCGCCGGGCTGGCCACGCTGGCCGCCGACGGCCCCGATGGTGTGCTCTGGGGCCACTTGTGGACCACCGCTGGTCCTGACGGCGACAGCAACGGCGTGCTGCCCTGGTAACCGGCCGCGTCCCGCCCGTCAGAGCTCGATGCGTGAGCCCATGACCAGGGTGCGGTCCCGGGGGAGCTGGAAATACTCGGTGGCGTCGGCGGTGATCCGCGACGTCGCCAGGAACAGGCGCTTCCGCCACCGGCTCATGCCGGGCGCGCTGCCCAGGTGCAGCTCGATGCGGGACAGGAAAAAGGAGAGCTTGTCGTCGTCGAGCGGGCTCTCCAGCTCGGCGGCCCGGATCAGCGGCAGCAGGCCTGGCACGTTCACCTGATCCAGGTAGCCGAAGCGCGCGGTGACATGGATGATCCGGTCATCCCGGTAGCCCAGGTCATCGACGATGACCCGCTCGGCGGCCGGGATGTGGGGCACCGGTCTCGTCTCGATCGACAGGATCAGCACGTGCTCGTGCAGGACCTGGTTGTACTCGACATTCGCCCGCAGCGCCAGCGGGGCGGTGTCCTTGCCACGGTTCAGGAAGATGGCGGTGCTGGGCGCCCGGTACAGCGGGGGCTTCATATCGTGCAGCCGGTCGACGAACGCCTGCAGCGGCCCCTCGTCACGTTCACGCTGCCGGGTGACGAGTTCCCGGCCCCGCTGCCAGGTGGTGAGCACGGTGAACGCGGCGAGCGCGATGAGCAGCGGCAGCCAGGCCCCGCTCACCAGCTTGGTCAGGTTGGCGGCGAAGAACAGCAGATCGACGGTGAGCAGGGGCAGAGCGACGGCCGCGACGAGCCAGCGCGGTCTGTTCCACCGGTACCGGGCGATGTAGAAGAACAGCAAGGTGGTGATCGTAATCGTGCCGGTCGCGGCCGTGCCATACGCGTAGGCCAGCGCGGCCGAACTCTTGAACGTCAGGACAAGCGTGAGAACGCCTGCCAGGAGCACCCAGTTGATCCACGGGACGTAGATCTGGCCGATCTGCTTCTCTGACGTGTACACGATGCGCAACCGCGGGAGATAGCCAAGCTGCGCGGCCTGGTGCGCAACCGAGAAGGCACCAGTGATGACCGCCTGCGAGGCGATAACGGTGGCCACAGCGGCGAGAAGGACCATCGGCAGCCGCGCCCAGCCGGGGGCCACCAGGAAGAAGGGGCTGCTGACGCCGTCCGGGTGGGCCAGGACGAACGCGCCCTGACCCATGTAGTTGAGGATGAGGGCGGGGAAGACGAACAGCAGCCAGACCCGGGTGATCGCGGGACGGCCGAAGTGTCCCATGTCGGCGTAGAGGGCTTCGGCCCCGGTAACCGCGAGAACGACCGCGGTCAGCGAGAAGAACGCGGTCGTGAAGTGGCCGGCCAGGAAGCCGATCGCGTAGGTGGGCGATAGCGCCTTCAGGATTCCGGGTTGGCTGGCGACGCCGTGCACCCCGATGACCCCGATCGCGGTGAACCAGATCCCCATGATTGGCCCGAACAGGCGCCCCACGGCCCCGGTGCCAAACCGCTGGACCAGGAACAGGACGATGATGATCGCCGCGGTGATCGGGACGACCAGGCTGGCCAGCGACGGGGCGGCGACTTTGACGCCCTCGATCGCCGACAGGACGGAGATCGCCGGTGTGATCAGGCTGTCGCCAAAGAACAGCGAGGCGCCGAACACTCCGAGGGCCGCCAGTATGATCTTGGTCCGCCGTGTGCCGGGCACTCCTCGCCTGCGGATCAGCGTGATCAGCGCCATGATCCCGCCTTCACCGTCGTTGTCGGCGCGCATCACGAGCAGGACGTACGTGACGGTCACGATGAGCGTCACCGACCAGAAGATCAGCGAGACGACGCCGAAGATGTTCTGCGTGGAGACCGGGACCGGATGCGGGTCGTGCGGGTTGAACACGGTCTGGACCGTGTACAGCGGGCTGGTGCCGATGTCCCCGAACACCACCCCGAGCGCGCCCACCGCCAGTGCACCCTGGGCGGCCGCCCGCCGCTTATCTGACACACCATTCGCCTCTCTAGCCAGACTCATCCTGGTGCGTCACCCTAGCCAACGACCCGCCCCGGCCATCCACCCACGAGAAGCGGACAATGGCAGCGGGAGGTGACCGGTGCGGATCGGCATTCTGGGCCCGCTGGAGGTCCGTGACCAGGCCGGGCAGCCGGTACGGCTGGGCGGCCCGCGGCTGCGTGCGCTGCTGATCCGGCTGGCGCTCGATCCAGGGCGGACGGTCGCCGCCGAGCGGCTGACCGGCGACCTGTGGCCGGGCGCCGGCCCGGCCGACGCCAGCAACGCCCTGCAGGCGCTGGTATCCCGGCTGCGCGGCGCGGCTGGCCCGGACATCGTCGAGCACCGCCCCAGTGGCTACCAGCTGGCCGTGGCGCCGGCGGCCGTGGATGCCAGCCAGTTCGAGCAGCTGGTCGCCGCCGGCCGTGGCGCGCTGACCGGTGGCGACCCGGGGCGCGGTGTGGCCACGCTGCGCCAGGCGCTGAGCCTGTGGCGTGGCCCGGCCCTGGTCGACGTGGCGGACGCCCCGTTCGCCGCCGGGCCCATCGCCCGGCTGGAGGAACTGCGGCTGGCCGCCACCGAAGACCGGATCGACGCCGACCTGGCCCTTGGGCGTGGCGCGGAACTCGCGCCGGAGGCCGAGGAGCTGGTCACCGCGCACCCGCTCCGGGAGCGGCTGCGGGGCCAGCTGATGCGCATCCTGTACCTGGCCGGCCGCCAGTCGGACGCGCTGGACGTGTACGAGGACACCCGGCGGCTGCTGGCCGACCGGCTGGGAGTGGACCCGTCCCCGGCGCTGTCCGCCGTTCATGTGGCTATCCTGCGGGCCGACCCGGACCTGGGTTCACCGGCGGGCAACGGCTTGGCGCCGTCCCCCGCCGCGGCCGCATCGGCACCGCCGGGGGCTGCGTCATCCGCGCCCACCGCGCCGCCGGGAGCCGGGCCGCCTGGCGGTGGGGCGCCTGGCGGTGGCCCACCGCGCAGCAGCAACCTGCCGGCCCAGCTGACCAGCTTCGTGGGCCGGGACGAGGAACTGAACCGGGTCAGCAAGCTGCTGGACGAGTCGCGGCTGGTCATCCTGACCGGGCCGGGCGGCACCGGGAAGACGCGGCTGGCGGTCGAGGCCGCCGCGCGGGTCATCGACCAGATGCCGGACGGCGTCTGGTTCGTTCCGCTGGCGCCCGTGGGCGACGCACTCGACGTGCCACAGGCCGTGCTGACCGCTGTCGCCGGCCCGGACGTCATGTGGCTGGCCGACATGGCCGACCCGGTCCGGGTCCCGGCCCTGCCACCGCTGGACCGGCTGGCCGACATGCTGGCCAGCCGGCGGCTGGTCCTGGTCCTGGACAACTGCGAGCACCTGATCGGCGCGGTCGCCCAGCTGGCCGGCCGGATCCTGGCCGTGGCCCCCGGCGTGCGCATCCTGGCCACCAGCCGGGAGCCGCTCGGCGTGACCGGGGAGACGCTCTGCCCGGTGCCCTCCCTGCCGCTGCCCCCGGAAGATGCCAGCCCGGCCGCAGCCATGGAGTACAGCGCGATCCGGCTGCTGGCCGAGCGCGCGGCCGCGGTCCGGCCCGGGTTCGCCATCGACGACGTCACTGCCGCGCCGGTCATCCGGATCTGCCGCGCGCTGGACGGCAACCCGCTGGCCATCGAGCTGGCCGCGGCGCGGTTGCGGTCGCTGACCCCGGCGCAGGTAGCCGGCCGGCTCGACGACCGGTTCGGCCTGCTGACCGCGGGGAGCCGGACCGCGCTGCCCCGCCACCAGACCCTGCGGGCCATCGTGGACTGGAGCTGGGACCTGCTGAACGAGGCGGAGCGCAGCGTGCTGCGCCGGCTGTCCGTGTTCAGCGGGGGCGCGACGCCGGCCGCCGCCGAGCGGGTGTGCGGCCCGGGACAGGACCCGGCTGGCCTGATCGACGTGATCGCCTCCCTGGTGGACAAGTCGCTGGTCACCGCCACCGGCGAGGCGGAGGTCAGGTACCTGCTGCTGGAAACGGTGCGGGCGTACGCGGCCGAACGGCTGGCTGAGGCGGGGGAGACCGACCAGGTCCGGGCCGCCCACGCCGCCTGCTTCCTGGACCTGGCCGAGCAGGGCGAGCCACTGTTGCGCGGGCCCGGCCAGATCGAGTGGCTGGCCCGGCTGTCCGCCGAGCACGACAACTTCGCCGCGGCCCTGCGGCATGTGCTCGAGGCCCGCGACACCGAATCCGGGCTGCGGTTCATCGCGGCGCTCGCCTGGTTCTGGATCATGCGTGACTATGAGAGCGAGGCAGGCGAGTGGGCCATCGCGGTGCGGGACATCGCGGCCGACCCGGTGCCACCGGGCCTGGCCGACGGGTACGCGCTGTGCCACATCCTCGCCTCGATCGCCACCGCGGCCACCGCGGAAGACCCTCCCCCCGGCCTGCTGATGGACACGCTGCGCAAGGTAACGCCCCTGATCGGCCCGCAGGTCAGCCATCCTATGCTGGTCCTGGCCCAGCCGATGCTGGCGTTCTTCGGCGGCGACCAGCACGACACCCAGCAGAAGCTGCTGGCTCTCCGGAAGCACCCCGACCCGTGGGTACGGGCGGGCTGCGCCGCGATGAGCGGGCATCTGATGCTGAACAACGGCCAGGTCATGGACGCGGCCGCCCACCTGGCCCAGGGGCACGCGGAGTTCCAGGCCATTGGCGACCGGTGGGGGATGGTCCTGTGCCTGTCCGGGCTGGCCCAGGTGGCGATGGCCGAGGGCCACCCGGGCGAGGCGGTGCGGATCCTGGCCGAGGCCCGCGAGCACGCGGCCGCCGGGCTGCACGGCAACTTCTCCGACATGATGCTGATCATGATGGGCCAGGCCAAGGCCAGGCTGGGTGACCTCGAGGGCGCGCGCGCCGACCTGGAGCGCGGGATGCGCATCGCCGCCCGGATCGGCGAATTCGACGACGAGGCCATGGGCCACCTGGCCCTGGGCCAGCTGGCCGGCCAGGCCGGGGATTTCGCCCAGGCCCGGCGGGAGCTAGAGCGGGCCCGGAAGATCACCGAGGAGCACCTGCGGCGGCCGGGCATGAGCACGCTCGCGATGTCCAGCTACAGCAGGCTGGGCTGCCTGGCGGAACAGCAGGGTGACCTGGACGAGGCGGCCCAGTGGCACACCAAGGCCATCGCGGTGGCCGCGCAGAGCCCGGAGATCTTCGTGCCCGCCCACCCGAACCTGGCCGAGGTGGTCGAGGGGGTGGCCGCGCTGGACGCCGCCCGAGGGCGGCACGACAGGGCGGCCGAGCTGCTCGGGCTGGCGCACACCCTGCACGGATTCGGCGACGCGGCCAGCCCCGAGGTGGCCCGGGCCACCTCCGCCGCGGCCAGCGCGCTGGGCGCCGCCGCCTTCGCGGCCGCCTACGCCCGCGGCCAGCAGCTCACCCGCGCCGACGCCGTGGCGCTGGTCCCCTGACCGCCTCAGCCGCGACGCCGTGGCGCTCATCCGCTGGACCGCCCCGTGCGGCCCGCGGCGCCACGGCGTCGCTGCTGGTGCGGGCGTTGCGCCGCGCCGGGTCAGACCCGGCGCCGGTACATCCGCATGGCCAGCGGGAAGCTGACCAGCACGATGCCAGCCGCCCAGGCCAGCGCGTACATCGCGTGCGAGCCCACCGGCCCGCCGACGGTCAGCCCGCGGACCGCGTCGGCCAGGTGGGTGACCGGGTTGACCTTGACCCACGCCTGCAGCCAGCCCGGCATGGTGGACGTGCTGGGCATCAAGATGCTGCTGCCGAAGACCAGGGGCATCATGAAGATGAACGCGATGCCCTGGACCGTCTCCGGTGATGGGGCGATCAGCCCGATCAGCACCGAGATCCAGCACACAGCCAGGTAGAACACGTAGGCCAGGCCGAACGCGGCCAGCACCGGGAGCACGCCGGTGTGGAACCGGAAGCCGAGCGCCGAGCCGAACCCGGTCAGCACGACCATGACCACGAAGAAGCGCGCGGTGTCGCCGAGTACCGCGCCAACCAGCGGGGCGGACCTGGCGATCGGCAGGCTGCGGAACCGGTCGAACACGCCCTTGTGGATGTCTTCGCACAGCGCCGTGCCCAGGCCCATCGTGGCGAACATGGCCATCTGCGCGACCAGCCCAGGCAGCAGCAGCTCAAGGTAGGAGTGGGTGCTGCCGGATACCGCGGCGCCGAACACATACAGGAACAGCACCACGAACACGATCGGCATGAGCGTGACGTCCAGCAGCTTCTCCGGCGAGTGCCTGAGCTGGGTCACGTTGCGCCAGGCCAGCGTCAGCGCGTTGGCCAGGGCCTGGCCCGCGCCGATCCGGCGGCGCAGCGGGTTGCTTTCCCCGGTGCTCGCGATGGTGGCGGCGGGTGCTTGCAGCGTGGTCATGCTGCCCTCCCATCATCGTCAATCAGCGACTCGTCGGAGTCGGCCGGGTTCTCGGCGTGGTGGCCGGTCAGCGTGAGGAACACCTCGTCCAGGCTGGGCAGCCGGAAGGCCAGTTCGGCGGCCATCAGGCCTGCCTCGTCCAGCCGCCGGACCACGGCCGGCAGCAGCGCCGGGTCGCTGGCGGGCGCCGTGACGAGGCCGGTCTCAGGGCTGATGTCCGGCGTGGCGTCAGTCACGCTGGCGACGATCCCGGCCAGCTGCCCGACCCGGGACCGGTCCGCCGCGCGGACGATCAGCGTCTGGCCACCGGTCATCGTCTTCAGCTGGGCCGGGGTGTCGTCCGCCACGACCAGGCCCTTGTCGATGACCGCGATCCGGTCGGCCAGCTCGTCCGCTTCCTCCAGGTACTGGGTGGTGAGCAGCACGGTGGCCCCACCCGCGATCACCCCGCGGATCGTCTCCCACACCTGGCTCCTGGCGCGCGGGTCGAGCCCGGTGGTCGGCTCGTCCAGGAACAGCACCTGCGGGTCGCCGATCAGGCTGGCGGCCAGGTCGAGGCGGCGCCGCATGCCGCCGGAGTAGGTCTTGGCCGCCCGCCCAGCCGCCTCAGTCAGCTCGAAACGGTCCAGTAGCTCGGCCGCGCGGCGCTTGGCCCGCGTCCGGCTCAGGCCGAGCAGCCGGCCGATCATCACCATGTTCTCGGTGCCGGTCAGCTCGTCGTCCACCGACGCGAACTGACCAGTCAGCGCGATCAGCTGGCGGACCTGGACTGGCTCGGCGAGTACGTCGTAGCCGCAGATCCGGGCCTGCCCGGCATCCGGCTTCAGCAACGTGGCCAGCATCCGGACCGCGGTCGTCTTGCCCGCCCCGTTCGGGCCGAGCAGGGCCAGCACGCTGCCACGCTCGGCCCGCAGATCAATCCCCCGCAGCGCCTGAGTGCTGCCGAAGCGCTTGGTCAGCCCTTCGGCCTCGATCATGTACGTCATCGGTGTTCCCGTCATTAGCCCGCTTGGTCAGATCTACTGTCGCGGGCCGCGCTGACAGGCTCCGGCCAGCTCACTGACAGCACGCCAGCGCTGGCTGACAGCACCGGTCAGCCGGCCGTCAGCGGTGTTCCATATCCGCGGCCGCACGGGCAGATGCAATCCCAGCCGGACGGCGGGGTGCCCCTATACTCGGCAAATGGGAGCGATAACACGGCTATGACCATGGCGGATGAACCGGGGCCACATTCATCCCCGGCCGGGTCCCGGGGGACTGGACGGGAACGGATCAGCCGCGCCGCGTACGAGCTGTTCAGCCGGGACGGTGTCCGCTCGGTGGGCGTGGACGCGGTGATCGCCAGGGCCGGTACGGCCAAGATGACGCTCTACCGGAATTTCCCATCCAAGGACGACCTCATCCTTGACTTCCTGCGGCGCCGCGAGGAGCTGTGGACGCGCGGCTGGCTTGAGGCCGAGAGCCAGCGCCGCGGGGAGACCCCCCGGGAGCAACTGCTGGCCATCTTCGACGTGTTCGATGAGTGGTTCAGCCAGCCGGGTTTCGAAGGCTGCCCGTTCCTGACCGTGATGATCGAGGTCGGTGACCGGGAGAATCCAGTGCACCGGGCGGCCGTTCAGCACCTGGCCAACGTCCGCCGTTACCTGAGCCGGCTGGCCACGCAGGCGGGCATCAGCGACCCGGACGCCTTTGCGCATCAGTGGCACATGCTGATGAAGGGCAGCGTCCTGGCTGCTCTGGAGGGAGATAAGGCGGCTGCCACCCGCGCTCGTGACCTCGGCGAACTACTCCTGAAGTCCCACAGGGTGTAATAGGCCCCGGCTCCTGTGGGACGTTACTGTGTTTGCGTGGGTCCTCCACGCATGTCCTCGCGATTCATCCCCTCAGCTGCGGCCTTAGCAAGAGTTCTGTATTGCGCATATGTCAATTCGCCTCGGTCATACGCTGCGATTACGTCATCGAATGATCCTGGTACATCTGGTCTGGGGTCACGCTGAGCGGCAGCCGCGAGTTCAAGGTACGTTTGCGGTTCAGGCTCCTGTGTCCTTGGCCATGACCGCTCGCGGAAGTTCTGAGCTACCTCCTCCAGGCTGATTTTTCCGCTCCGTAGTGCGGCTATGAGTTCAGAGACTTTGCTTGTCATTGGAGTTCTCCGCCAAGCTCGAAGCAGCAGACTTATCATGTCGGCTCGACTCTTTGAGTACGGGCGGTCGGTCATCTACGGAATTGTCATAGATGGACCAGTTGTCGAACCGTTCTTTTACGATTTCATAAGTTCGCCTATTCTGGCTCCCCCATTGCTGATCGAATTGATCTTTTATAACTTCTTCCGGAACAAATCTTCCGCCCATGCCGCGTCCTGCGCGATACTCTTCGTGTCCCTCTCTGTGTCTTCCATCTGCTCGTCTCATGCTGGTTTCGATTGGTATATCAACGAAGACCCCGTCCACACTTCTGTAGTCGGCTCCGCGGAGAGCGCTGATTCGTTCCGCCACGCTTTCTGTGGATGACATTGTTATATCCCATATTAAGTTCTTCCCGTCAGCTACTGCTCGGCGTGCCAGTCGCTTGGCTATTTGTGAGGACTCAATATGCACGAGATCCGAAGCCTCCATAGGTGACAGACCGTCGATATGCGGTATCGCTCCTCGGCAGGCGATCGCCTCCTTCACGTCGTCTGGGTTAATCATCAAGTACTGAGAAAGATCAATGTCGGCGTGTTCTCTCAAGACTGTCGTTTTGCCGGCGCCTCCTAAGCCACCGGCGATGATCGCTTTGAAATCGCAGGGAATATCTGCTGCTCTTGCGTAGAAGTCTTCAATAATTTCATTGTGTAGACGTTCGCGCTCGTCAGTCCAGACTTCACCGGTGCCGTTAATTGTATGCATGCGTGCAGAGATCAATCCTGCTGCGCGAGCCTTATCTAGGCCGTCGCGTACTTCGGCGAGGTGCTCTGTCCATTCCTTATCCGTCAGAGGACGGGCTCGGTCGCCGGGTGGGGTGGAGTCGCTGCTTGGGGTAGATGGTTCCTCGTCAGGCGTCCAGGGCGAATCTTCCTCGATATCCGCGTCCTCATCCGGATCCTCATCCAGGGCTTCAATATCGGCCGGGGGTTCTGCTTCGTCCGGCTGTTCCGCTTCGGTCGGCGGTTCCCGGTCATCCGGCGGCCTCGCCTGCTCGCGGCTGTCCTCAAGGTCGCTGTGAGAGTCGTCTTCGCGTTCCAGGGATCTGGACGAATCATGCCCGTCAGGCGGATGTTCGTATTGATCTGAGTGCTCCGCAGCCACATCTTTCGGCTCCTGCGGTTCCTCGGACGGCGGAGGGATCTCAGCGTGCTCGAAGCGGGTGCGGGGTTCTGTCGGGCTGGTGTCACTGGCCTCGGGGGCCCGTTGCTCCAGAACGGGCTCATCCGGTACTGCATCGCCGTCTCGGATGACCTCATCGCCCGGCTCAGGAGGCTGGTCAATGCGCACTTCTCACCTCCCACTGCCGGAAGCCGAGCTGCCCCGCAGGTAGTCCAGCGGCCAGCGGCAGTCGTGAAAATCATCGAGTGCCACGGACAGGCGCTGCTCCCAGTCACTATCGCCCACGGCCGCGCCGGCTGCCCTCTCCACAGCGCTGGGGGACCTCGCGCCAAACGTCACACACCGCACCCGGCCTGCGTCCCGCTGATCAAGGTCGTACCACCGCTGCACGACGGCGATCTGGTGCTCGCACGTGTCGCCGGGAATCATCCGCCCCGTATTTTGCTCCCAGCCGGCCGACCGTGGATGACGGGGCGCCCCCGGGGCCTGCCGGTCCAGCGTCTTCAGGTCATCCAGGATCAGTGCCCACCGGTAGGGCGGGGCGAGCCACTGCGGCTCGGGGAAGGTGCAGTTCCGCCCGCCGTCGGCTAGCCAGCGGCGCAGTCCATCCGCTACGTGCGCGGCGAGCAGGCCGGGGCTGATCTGCCCGGCGAACGCGGGGGTTCGGGTCTCGACGGCGGCGTCCACCGCGTGGGAAACGGCGCAATCAGCCAGCCGCGAGCCGGCCCCTCGCGCGGCGGGCGGCGCGCCGGCACCCAGCGAGGCGAGCCGGGAGGCCAGGTCGGCACCGGCCGCTGGCAGCGGCATGGCCCAGCCGGTCAGGTGGGCCAGCACGGCCAGCTCGGCCCACAGGACCAGCCCGGGGCATGAGTCGAGGGCCCGCTGGGCGGCCCGCATGTCGCGCAGCGTGCACGGCCGGGTGCGGCAGTCCGCCCCGCAGGTGACCGACCGGGGCACAACCACACCCCCCGGGGATGCCGTCACCGCCTCCGCAGCCGTTTCCCGCGCCGTGCCGTCC
>Ga0335078_10000150_pt1 | contig 115648 bp, 106 predicted proteins | sample Lox_Sample_32_FD_206711 | JGI IMG/M metagenome (GOLD analysis project Ga0335078, IMG submission 206711) | Soil microbial communities from Loxahatchee National Wildlife Refuge, Florida, United States - Lox_Sample_3.2 | ecosystem: Environmental > Terrestrial > Soil > Wetlands | place: USA... | reverse complement strand
CGCCCAGGAAGAAAATCCTTGATCTTCTCCCATTGCAAATCACTCAGTTCATATCGGCTAGGTGACATACTCCCACTTCAACACCTAGAAACCAAACTGCAAAGTGTATATGTCGATACCGCCTAGAATCCCGGCCTGAAGGGGAAGACATGAAAGCGAAGACAGTCAGAGGCGTTTATGAGCATCCGGCGGGTTCGGGCGTATGGTGGGTTCACTACTACGCGGACGGAAAGCGGCACAGAGAAAAGGCCGGGCGGAAGAGTGACGCGATAGCTCTGTACCAAAAGCGCAAAACCGATGCGCGAAGGAAGATGAAACTACCTGAGCTAGTGCCGGGGAAGGCCTTCACATTCGGCAATCTGTCAGAGATGGCCGTGGAGTACGCCAACACGCATCTTGCATCGCCCGACCACTACAAAACCAAGGACTCGATTTTGCGCGAGCCTTTTGGCGAGCGGGCGACCTCTGCGATTACGCCACAAGAGATTGACGCATGGCTCACGAAGCATTGCAAAACTTCTGCGACGGCGAACCGCTACCGTGCGTATTTCTCCCTGTGCTACAGGCTCGGGATGGAAAACGGCAAGGTTACTACGAACCCGGCCCGTCTGGTAAGGCCAAGGACGGAACACAACGCAAGGATGCGGTTTCTAAGCCGGGACGAATACACGAAGCTACTAGACATCATCCACCGTGACCACCCCGAGCAAGCGCCCGCGTTCATCGTGAGCGTGTACACGGGGATGAGATGGGGCGAACAGTTCTCTTTGGAGTGGGGGCAAGTGGACTTCAAGCGGAAGGTAATCCGGCTCACGAAAACGAAGAACAGCTCCGCGCGGAACGTGCCTCTCAATAGCGTCGCCCTGGATGCACTCACGCAACAACAGGCCGCCGTACCGCACGACGCCGGGAAGCCAGTGTTTCCGCGCCCCGGACCGTATGCGGATTGCCGCTGGTGGTTTGTCCCCGCGTTGATCGAAGCCAAGATTACGGACTACACATGGCACAACAACCGGCATACGTTTTGCTCATGGTTTGCAATGGCCGGAGTGAGCACGAAAGAGATTCAGGTATTGGCCGGACACAAGACAATCACGATGGCCGCGCGCTACGCGCATCTTTCGCCCGAAGCAACGGCATCGGCATCGGAACGGCTCGTGATGGCGAAGTGATTCCCGGATGCATAGCGCACTAAGGAACTGTGCGTCACGAGAACCTTGCGGCCAATGCGCCGCGTGTCCAACGCCTTCGCCGCGATGATGTAGTCCAAGGATCGGACGGAGATTGAGAGCATCAGGGCGGCGCTCTTACGGTCGTACAAGAGGCGGGTTTCCATCAGCGCGCCTCCCGCTCGGGATTTTGGCAGTCCCACGGAAGCGGGGGATTGACCAGCAACAAGGCGCTAACCGATCCCATCTTGTCCGTGTTGAGTATGGTGCGGCGGAATCGCTTGATCCGGCCCAGAAAAAGCCTGTGCAAAGAGAGGCAGCTCCTGGTCTGTAGGATCGGGGAGGCGTCGGCCGTATCGCTCGGTTGTTTTCGCCGGCCCGCTGCTCGTCAAGTTCCCTTCTCGCTAGCCCGTCCAGCATCCCACTCATTCCACATCGATTCCGCGTCGCTGGCACGGTGCGTGGGATTTGCGCCCAATTCGTTGTCTTGAAAGCGTGTGTGGCTTCAGGTGTCAGATAGGAGCGCTGAACTCTAGGTGTAGCAGCGAAATTTCGGCGAAAATAGTGCCCACGGGCCAGAAACTTTCCGATATCCCAGAGTTACTGCTGGGAGGATTGGTTGGGACTGGGAGTCGGATTGGGGCTGGGGTTTGGTTGACCGACACCGGCGGGGTTGCCACCCATCACGGATTGCATCTCAGAGATGGGATCGTAGGTAAACTCCCATTCGTTGTAATGGTCCTTCTTCTTGTAAACAAGGATGGACTTCTTCGAGGGGGCAGGTGAGAAGCCGATAATGCCCGCACCGCCGAAGGTTTGCCCGGATTGATCGGGGCTGTTGGTCGAACTCGTCGAAGAGCCGGGGCCTACGGTGGGGCTGGTTCCAGCGGTGGCGCTCGTGGAGGTAGTTCCCGCCGGTCCCTGTGGGTTGGTACCGGTTGCGCCGGGGACGTAGGTCCCTGAGTTGTCGGGAAAGACCGTGAGGGTCCCCGGTGTGCTTCCAGGGCCGCCGCCAGGTCCAATGCCCGCGATCGACGTAGCTCCGCCACCCAGCGCCTGGCCGAAGAAACCCATTGCGGTAGGGGTTTTGTTCTGCCCGAAGAGCACCGGCTTCCAATCGGCTTTGCCGGTAATGGGGTCTTCGTATTTTTTGCGCAGGAAGCGGATATCGTTGGTCTTGACGAGCGCGTCGAGGTTGGGTGGATAAGCGTGGAACTTGCGGTAGTAGAGCTGGATGGCGCGGCGATATTGCATGCCGCGATGAAAGGCTTCAAGGTCGCGGTCGCGCTGGATGGATTTGGCTATCTGCGGCGCGGCAATACCCAGCGAGATAACCAGAAGCGTCATGAGAAACATGGCGATGAGAAGCGTGTAGCCCGCTTCGGAAGCGCGAATGACCTTTCTCTTGTCGAGAGAATTGAGGATTTGCACTCTTTCATGACATGTCCGGGCGTGGACGCCCGGACGACAACCGGTCTGGAGACCGGCGCTACTTGAAGACGCGCCTAGGATCGTGTGGACGGGCCGGATTGGAGAATGTTTCGTCATGCATTTCAGAACGACGACATGGAGAGCGTCTGCGTGTTGTTGTAGGAGAGATCCGTGACTTCCACATTGAGCGGACGGATGGCACCCACCTTGTAGCGATGGTCAACTATCTCTCCGGTGCGGGCGATGAAAACGTCGTCGCCGTGAATGAAGAAGGCGCGAAGCGATTTGTCCCCGTCCTGTGCGTAGCCAAAGTATTTGAGGTCGATGTTCGGCGGCTTGGGCGGCGGAGGTGGACCCGTTTGCACAATCTGGTTCGCATTGGGGCGCGCGGACACAATCGGTTTCGGCATGGGCGGAGGCACGGACTCGGGCGAAAAAATGTTGCGGCCTGTGCCTTCGTAGTGCACATCTTCGCTTTGCGCCAGCTTGTCGAAGTGCAGCGAGGGATCGATGCCTGCGTTCGAGAGTTTTTGTGCTCCGGGCGCGGGGTTGGGAGTGCTGCCGGTGGGGACGGCGGCCATGGGTTGAGCGGCCGCAGGAGGAGGCGGCGCAGATGGGCCGGAGAAAAACATGTAAACGATCAAGCCGATGAGGACGGCGACGGCCAGAATTGCGAAGCCGACCGTGCGCTTGTTTTCAAAACCGAGAGCGAGGGCCATCTTATTCGCCCTCCTTGCCGCCGGCGGAAGCAGGAGATGGATTGCCGGCCGGCGCATTGGCAGGCGGAGTGAGGGGCAGGCCGCTGGCCGCGGCGTCGGCGGGGCGCAGCCAGGTGGAGACTTGCAATCGCAGGTTCACTAGGCCGCCCTGTTGGCCGGTCAACGACATGCGGCGAATGATGAAGAACATGGGATCGCGCTCCAGACTGTTGATGAAGCGCATGATCGCCGGGTAGTCGCCGCTGATGCTGGCATCCATGGTAATTTCTGTGAGGCCGGGGCCAGGCGCGGCTTGCGTGTATTGCACGCGCGTAAGGCGGACGCCCGAGTTGACCTGCAGCTCATCGATGCGCGCGTCGATGGAGGAATAGTTGGGCGGAATGCGCTTCTGGTAGAAGTCCGCGAGTTCCTTGCGCGCCTTCTCGATGCGCTGGTCGAGGCCGCGGAGGGGAGCGGTTTGGAGTTCGAGCGCGCGCAACTGGATCTGTTTTCCGGCAAGCACGCCATTCGAGCGGCCGTCCATCGCCGCCCAATCGAGGCCGAGACGGATAGCCAGCGTGACGGCCAGTGCGAGCAGCACGACAATGCCTGCCACGTGCCATGTGACCGGAGAGCTGAGGCGTTCGCGCCACGTTTGGGAGGATACGGTCATCGCGCGCCTCCTTTCGCGGTGGGCGTGGCATGCGGCGGCAACTGCGCGGGGCCGGTGTAGGGTTGGCGGCCGAGCTGCCGCGGGACCAGAGGAAGGGCGCGAGGACGCGACAAAGGCGCGGAAACGGACGAGGTCGATGCAGGTTCGGCGGCCGCGGGGTGCGCGGTTTTGGTATTCAAGGCCGCGCGTTCTTCGGGTGTCGGAGGATTGTAATCGGCGAAGAGCTCGAACTCGAAGCGATTGGAGGCGCTGACTGGTCCCTGCCGCAGCAGCGGATTGTTGCTGTTCTCGGCGCTTTCGCCTTCGATGCGCGGCTCGAGGAAGCGGCGCGACTGCTCCAGGTTGCTCACCAGTTCGACGGAGCGGTCGTGGGGGCCGAGAACCCGGAGCTGGACGGTGATCATGCCGTCCTTGGTTCGCTGCGGCTCAATAGAGGTCACCTGAACATCCGCAGGAAGCACGGTCTCCATGGCCTCCATCGCAAGGGTCCAAGAAAAGGCCTTTTCATCGAAGCGCTCATTGAGAAATTCGGCCTGGTTCAGGATCTGCGCGTTGGCGGACTTCCGCATGAAAGCTTGGGCGTTTTGGCGCTCGGTCTGGACATGGGCGATGGCGCCGTCCAGTGAATGTTCGCGGGCGCGGGCTTGGGCGGCCCGGCTATCGAACATATGCAGGCCAAGCACGAACAAGAGACAAAGCGCCGCGAGGATGGCCATGCCGATGCGCAGACGCTTGAGGACCGGTCCGAGATCGGTGAAGGGCCGCGTGGCGAGATTGAGAGTGATTCTCATGCGTTCTAGCTCGCTCCCGCCAGCGCGCCTGCAACGCCGGCAAGACTGGTTTGAGGCAGGGAGGTCAGGGCGCCTTCGTCAGGCCGCGCGGTCCATTCGACGATGGGGATTGCCGAATGGCCCATCGACTCCGCGAATTCCGCCGGAGCCTCGATTCCGGAGTAATACAAACGCTGCGGAGGCGCACCCAGTTTGTCTTCAAAATACGCTGCGGCGACGGCGATGCTGCGCTCGATCTCAGGAGCGCGCGACCATGGCTCCGGAGGCAGGTCGAGTGTGCGATAGAGGAGCAGGTTGTTGCCGATCGCGACCGCGGTGGTGATGGAATTGGCGCTGAGATTGGCCGCCAATACGCCTTCGGTGGCATCCGCCACTTCAAGCGCGGCAAGGCTGGAGGAGAGAACCGCTCCGGGCTCGTAGCCGGCGTCGCGCACCGCGGCTTCGTACTCGGCGAGGATGGGCCCCGGGATAATGGCGGCAAGAACGTTGCACCCGGGCTCGCCTTGCGTGAGCACCTGAAAGCTGACGCCGGCAGGCTCCACCTCGAAGGGAACCATTTTGCGCAAGCGGAAACGCACCACGGAAACGGCTTCGGCCTGCTTGTCGGGAAGGGCGTCGAAGTCGAGCACGAACACGCGGACAAGGATGTCCGGCAGTATCAACGTGACGGCGCGGCTGCGCGGCGGGGCCTGGGCAAGCGCCGCGCGGATCGCCGACGCGACGGTCTCGGGGGGACGGAGGTTGGGTTCGTCCAGACTGGGCACAAGTGCGCCCTCAGGCAGCGGGACAAAGGCGTAGACGCAGCCCTGGCCCGCCTCGGATGCGCCACGGCGCGAACCTGCGCCGAGAAGCGCGGCGGCGAGAACGCCGTCAGGCGACAGTTCGACGGCGGCGGGCGGACGGCCGCTAGTCTGATTTGCCACCGCGCCTTTCTTGAAAAGCGATCCCATCTCTCTTGTTCCTTTATTCCCCTCAGTCCCTGGTCCCTGCGTTATCTCGACGCCTCGATAAACGTGACTTTATTGATCTCTTTGAGAGTCGTAATGCCGCGGCGCACGCGTTCAAGTGCCGATTCGCGGAGGAAGGTCATGCCTTCCTTTTGCGCTTCACGGCGGATTTCCGATGTGGGTTTCTTGGCCAGGATAATCTCGCGGATGTTGTCGGTCAGGTCGAGCAGCTCGTGGATGGCGGTGCGCCCGCGATAGCCGGTGCCGCCGCACTCTATGCAGCCGGCGCCTTCGCGAAAGTCGACCTTGCGCCATTCCGCGGGATCCATTCCGCTCGCGCGCAAGCTTTCGTCGTTGTGGTGCACCGGCCGGGCGCAGTACTCGCAAATGGTGCGCACCAGGCGCTGCGCCAGGATGCAATTGAGCGCGGAAACGAAGTTGTAGGCCTCGACGCCCATGTTGAGAAAGCGGCCCAGCACATCAACCACGTTGTTGGCGTGGACCGTCGTAAAAACAAGATGCCCGGTGAGCGCGGAGTTGATGGCGATCTGCGCCGTCTCCTGGTCGCGAATTTCGCCGACGAGGATCTTGTCGGGGTCGTGGCGCAGAATGGAGCGCAGGCCGCGCGCGAAAGTGAGGCCCTTCTTTTCGTTGACGGGAATCTGCGTGATGCCGCGAATCTGGTACTCGACCGGGTCCTCGATAGTGACGATCTTGTCTTCATCGCTTTTGATCTCGTTGATCGCCGCGTAAAGGGTGGTGGTTTTGCCGGAACCGGTGGGGCCGGTAACGAGCACCATGCCGTAAGGCTCGCGAATGTAGCGCCGGAAACGCCGCAGGTCTTCTTCGGCGAAGCCCACTACGTCGAGCGTGAGGTTCTTGAACTTCTCGCTCATCGACTCCTTGTCGAGCACGCGGAGCACGGCGTTTTCACCGTAAATCGTAGGCATGATCGAAACGCGGAAGTCGATAAGGCGGCTCTTGTAACGCACGCGGAAGCGGCCGTCCTGGGGCACGCGCTTTTCGGCGATATCCAGCTCGCTCATGATCTTGATGCGGCCGAGAATGGTTCCGTGGTGCTCGCGGGCGATTGGCGCCATGGCCTCCTGCAGCACGCCGTCGATGCGGTATTTGATGTGCACCGAATCGTCGTAGCTCTCGATGTGAATGTCGGAGGCGCGCCGCTCGAGTGCGGTGAAGATGGTGGTGTCGACCAGGCGGATGATGGGGCTGATGTCTTCGGTCTCGCTGGTGAGCTTCTCAATCGAGATGTTTTCGTCGGCGTTTTCGTCGCCAGTGAGAACGTCGAAGGTGAGGCCCTCGCTGGCTTCATCGAGCACGCGCTGCGACTGCTCGGTCTTCTTGAGGAGATCGGCGATCTGCGCAAGCGTGGCGACGCGGGCCACGATCCGCGAACCCAACAGGCCGGCAATCTCGTCCAGGACCATCAGCCGCGAAGGATCGCTGACGGCGATGACCAGCGCTTCAGGGGTCTGTTCGATGGGTACGAAATTGTAGCGGAACATGAGTTCGACCGGCACGGTGCGCAAAAGCTCGTGCTGAATCTTGAAGTTCTTGAGGTCGACGAACTCGGCGTGGTAGCGGCGCGCCAGAGACTCGGCCTGGGCGCGCTCGTCGCCGCTGGCAGGCATGGGCATGGGCAGCACGTTCGTCTCGGCCATTCGGACAACCTCCTACATTCCGTTCGACTGCCCGAGCGAAAAGATCGGCAGGTAGAGCGAGATTAAGATAAAGACCACAACCACTCCCATCACGATGAGGATCGCGGGTTCGATAAGCGCCAGTGCAGCGGCGAGAGCTGTAGCCACGTCTTCTTCAAAGAACTCGGCCATGGAGTTGAGCATTTGCGGCAAGGCGCCGGTTTGCTCGCCCACGGTGATCATCTCCGTGGCAAGATCGGGAAAGACGCCGGTTCTGGCGAGCGATTCGGCCAGGCTCGTGCCCTCGCGCACCGTGCTTACCGAGGTCATCACGGCGCGGGAAACGCGGAGCGAAGAAATGGAACGCGAGGCAGTTTCAAGCGAAGGCACAAGCGGCAAGCCGCCTGTCAGCAGCGTAGAAAGAGTCCGTGCAAAGAGCCCCACCTGGTACTTGAGCCAGATCTTGCCGAGAACTGGGAGGCGCACGCGCACACTGTCGACAAATTCCCTGCCGCGTTCGGTGAGCGAGAAGCGGTGAGCCGCGAAGGCCGTTGCGGCTGCGATGAGGGCCAGCCAGAGAATGTTGTGCCGCATCCACGTTCCGAAGGCGAGCAGATCGAGGGTCATGGCCGGCAGCTTGCTTCCCAGCTGGTCGTAGAGGTCGGCGAACTTGGGGACCACGACCGTGAGCATGAAAATGAGTAGCGCGCAAACCAGCGTGAGCAGAACGCAAGGATAAATGAGCGAGCCGGTGAGCTTCTTGCGCAGGGCAAGCGCAACCTTCTGGAAGTTCACATAGCGATCGAGAACTTCGGGGAGGTTGCCCGATCGCTCGCCGGCCAGCAGGGTTGTGATGTACATCAGGGGGATGCCGCTCTGCGCCTCGAATGCTGCGGAAAGCGCCTCGCCGGTTTTAACGCGCGAGGCGACGTCTTCGAGCTGGCCGGCAAACGCAGCGTTTTTTTGGATTCTACCCAGCATCTGCAGCGAGCCGAGGATGGGCAGGCCGGCGCGGATGAGGGTGAGAAACTGCTGATTGAAGATGAGAAAAGGCTCCAGTTTGACCTTGCGGCGGCTGGCGGCGATAGCGCGGCGGGCGCGCACCGAAAAGACGTGGTAGCCCGCATGGAGGAAGCGGGCGCGCAGCTCTTCGGCCGTCGCCGCGGTCTGCACCTGCTCCTGCACGCGGCCGCGCTCGTCGCCCAGTTTGATGACAAACTCTGCCATGGTCGTGTGCCCGGTGGCACGGTTCGGTCGCAACCGGGAAGCTCTAAGTCCGGCTCCTTCTCAAGGGTAACAGTCTCGACTCATGCAATAGACGAGCCAGAGGGACCGAACGTTCGAGAAGGGCCCATGTACCGTAGATACCTGGATGTCGGTTTTGAAACGGAGAACGCAAGAAACCCCTGTATGCTGATTCCAATCCCTTGTGCAGCGCGGAGGGGAGCTAGAATTGGCTGCACAAATGCGGATTTGAAAGGGCACGACCGGGGTACCCATGCAGTGCGTGGGTGCGTGCCGTAAGCCGCGTAATATCAGTGGGGCTTTAGCCCCTGAGGGATGTTTTTCAGTGGGCAAAGAGCATTTATGCAACCAGCTCGAAGGTTTCTCATGGATTGGGTGAGTGGAAGACGACGGATAAGAGCCGTTGCCGGCGCGAGTGCCGGGCCGGGACGGCGCCTGGCGACTGCCGCGCTAGGGGTGGTATTTTTGCGTCGCTATTGGCGCTGGGCAGCAGGCTTTGTGGCGCTCGTGGCCGTTGGCGCGGCGCTGGTTCCGGCTTTTCACGGCCGGCGCCAGGCGGCAACTGCAATCCCATATCCCCACGATGAGGTACAGGTGAGCTTTGCCGTGGCGGGGGATGTCATTCCGCATGAAGCGGTGCGTGCTGCGGCCAAGGCCGCGGGCGAAGGCGAGCCGGGTTGGGCGGCGTTGTTTGCCGATGTGGCCGACGTCTTCGAGGGCGCAGATTTTGGCTTCGTGAACCTGGAGACGCCGGTAGCGCCGACGCACGCGAAAGGCACCAAGGCATTCCTCTTCGACGCGCCCGTCGAGTTGCCCCAGGCGCTGAAGGCCAGCGGAATCAAGATCGTCTCCTTCGCCAACAACCACGTGATGGACCAGGGTTGGGCGGGCTTCGCCGAGAGCCGCGAGCACTTGGCTGAGATCGGACTGCTGTTCGCCGGGACCTCGGACAACGCGGCCACAGCGTGGCAGCCGGTGATTACCGAGGCCCACGGAATCAAAGTGGGTTGGCTGGGCATGACGCGATGGCTCAACGGCAACCGCAATCCCGAAAACGACGATCAGCCGCACGTGAATTTCTTTCCCTATCCCGGCGAGGCCAACGGCGCACCGGGAGCGGACGAGGCTACGGTGCTGGCCGCCGTAAAGGCGGCGCGCGCGCAATGCGATTTGCTGGTGGTCTCGGTTCACTGGGGCATCGAGTACGCCACGGCGCCGCGGCCCGAGGACGTGGATCTGGCGCACAAGATGCTGGATGCCGGGGCGACGGTGGTTGTTGGCGCGCATCCGCATGTCCTGCAGCCGATTGAGACCTACAAAACGCAGGATGGGCGCGACACGGTGATTTTCTATTCGCTGGGGAATTTCCTTTCGAACCAGTCGCGCGGCTACATAGACGGACTAAACCCAGACTCGAACGGCGACCCGCGCGATGAGATGATTGGGTTATTTGCGGCGGTGAAACGCGACTACGGTCCGGCAGGCGAGCGCGTGGAACTCGGCCACGTGGGAATGTTGCCGGCGTGGGAGGAGAACAATCGCAACGACATCGCTGCAGGACGCACGAAGACGCTGGTGATCAAGCCGGTGCTGATCGACCGGGAGATCCCGCTCGTCGAGGTGCGGCTCGATGAACTGAACAAGAAGGCTGCACAAGCTGGTGCGGGGCTGACGGCCGGCGAGAAGAAGGAGTTCATCGAGCTGACCAAGCGGATGAAACTCCTGACTGACCGACGCGCGCAAATTCTGGCGCGCGTCGGCAACGACTACTTGATAGCTCCGCCGAAATTGCCGGCGAAACCGTAGTGTGGTGAGTCGGACACTCGCATCACAATAGTATCGTCGTCCTTAGCAGATGACTCGCTTTCGAGCGATTTACGAATGGCATGAGCGGAGGCCGGGCCCGGATGACGCAGCCCCGTAGCGGCGGCGCGAAGGCTAGCTTTGCAACTCACTCATTGGCAGCCGCTTACAGATTTGCCACGAAGACCGAGGTTTGGCGTCCGCCGCGGCGGACGGAGTCGAAGGATCCACGGTTGTTTCTCAGCGGTCTTCGAACTTCCCACGAGGTACGACGCGAGCAAACACGATGCAGACACAGGAAACCGAGAGCGCAGAAAGGCCACCGTCCACATTGATGGGCGCGGTGCTGGGAGTCCTGATGATTCCCGTTCTGGTTGTGGGCGCGTGCTTGGCGATTCCGTATACACTCGGCGCGCGATGGCTGCGCCTCCATCGCGAGCACAAACTGCGGCGGCTGATGCGGTCGAGAGGGCGGCTGATCGCGTGGCCGGAGTTTGTGCATGCCATGCGCGAGCGGGGCGGGACGTGCATTGAGGAGAAGTTTTCGCCCAAGGGTCCGGTGCGGTTCTGGTGGACGCCGGAGGATGTGCGCCGGGAATCGCCGCACGAAGTCATCGACTGGTTCACCATGCGCAAGGGCAGGCAGCATGAGCCTTTCGTGCACTGGTGCCGCGCTCGGTATACCGGCGCGGAGTGTGGAAGCGCGCTGCTGGTGGATACGCCGCTCGTGCCGCGGCGCGAGATTTACACTTTATGGTCGGAGTGCCGGTCCACCGCGACCAAGGCGCAGTGGATCGAAGTCGCCCCGCCGGAGATTTTGCCGCATCGTCCGGGAGGGTGACAGTCTCTGATCCCTGACCCCTGAAACCTGATCCCTTTTCTAATACCCGTTCGCCACCAGCCACGCCTCGGTGAGTTCGAAGCTTGATTTCTTTTCGGCTTGCATCTGCATCGCGGCCAGCTTCACCAGCACATCCGCCTCGATGTTCATGGGCGCGCCTATTTGGAGTGTGTGCAGATTGGTGCGCCAGTAAGTGAGCGGCAGGATGGCGATCGTAATCTCCTCGCCGTCAAAGTTCGCAATCGTCAGGCTGATGCCTTCGACGGCGACCGAGCCTTTGTGCACCATCCATTGGCGAACGTTTTCGGGCACACGGACTTTGAGCGTCCAGTCGGTAGTCTGGCGGTCAAACGCAGGACTGGAATACGGAACCAGAGGTTCAAGGGAACGGAGTTCTCCCGTGCCATCCACGTGGCCTTGCACCACGTGGCCGCCGAGTGGGCTGCCGGCGGCGGTAGGCAATTCCAGGTTGACTTTGGCGCCGGGCGCAAGCGAGCCAAGCGAGGTCCGGTCAATCGTCTCCTGCGCGAGGTCGGCGTGGAAATATATCGGATCGGGGTCGAGCGCGGTGAGGCAAACACCCGAGACACCCAGCGAATCGCCCTCGCGCAGGCGCGACGCAATGCCTGGCGCCTGCACCGTGATGCGCCGCACGCCGCCGCGCTCGGTGAGGCTGACAAGCGTTCCGGTCTGCTCGATGATGCCGGTGAACATGGTGACATTTTAAGCGACTGAGGGGGACAGACCTGTGGTGCTAGAATTCTTTGCCAAATGACCGACAGAGGATTGTTGTGGCGCCAAATTTCGGGCTGGGCGGCGCTTGCCGTTTCTACCGGATTCGCGTGCCTATGGGCGTTTTGGGGGGCCAACGAGAACTTCCACGAGGGCTGGTATTACGCGAGCCTCTGGCGCAATCTCGGCCTGATGCTCGTGCAGTACCTGAGCCCGATGCTAATCGTGATGTTGGTTTCAGCCGTTATCCTCCAATGGCCCCGGCTTGCGTTGCTATTAACTGTACCCTCGGCGATCACCGCAACGCTGTATTTCGGGAAATTCCGTTTTTCCTCGGTCGCCTTTGTGTTGATTGCTATTCCACTGGTGCTCCTTGGCGTGCTCTATCGCTTTGGACGGCCAGAGCCCCGGCGGTGGGCGTGGCGATGCCTGATCGGGCTACCCCTGCTGACAGTGATCGCGAGCGGCGCATATCCCGGCTGGATGGCGATGCATCGCTTCGATGACGCCAATTACGGCATGCGGCAGATCCCAGGCAACGGCGTAAGCCTGGTGTGGGCGCCCGAAGGACCCGGCTGGCCTGAGAACGGTGTCTCATGGTACCAAGCCATGCAAAACTGCGCGCATCTGAATGCCGATGGAACGGCGCTCACCGCGTTACCACAAAATCTGTGGCGCTTGCCGACCGTCGATGAGGCCGTCCGGTCGCTGGTGTTTCGCGGCGAGAACGCGGGCGGAACCTGGGATTCCGCGCAGAAGCGTGCGCGATATCGGGTGACGCCTGACAAGGACTCGCCCCTTTGGAAGGTTCACTCGCAGGTGATCTATTGGTGGACGAACACGGAGGTGGATGCAAGTCGTGCCCCCTATATCAGCAATAACGGCTACGTTCAGCAGGTGCCGAAGCGGCTGCAAACGGGCTACTTGGCGTATCGCTGCGTGACCGAGCCGCAGATAGGCAAGGAGCCGTAGCCGAAAGACAGCGAGACTACCCGTTTCGCATCGCCAATTTCCTCTTCGAACCTTGCAGAAAATTTCCTGCCTTTGGCGCACACTCGAACCATGAGCAAGAACAGAGCGCATTTCCAAGGCTGGCAGAGCGCAACCGATTGGTGCTTAACGGCGCTTATGTGCCGCTTAAGTGCGCTCAACGGCCATCGCTTATTGATGTAACATGAACGCACTCAATGGGATAAGCCGGAAAAATGAAGCAAAAATGCATAAATGTATTTCTTCGCATCGAGTCCCTTCGCCGCCCGAAAAAAGCCTGCCGTTGCACATCCCTTTTGCCCGTTTTTCGGAGGAAGAGGATTCGCGAACCAGCGCCCGAACCCTCGCCTCAGTCGGCGTGGACTTGCTCAGGGTTGCGGACGGAGGAAGATGCAGGGTTGGCGGTGAGAGTGCGATAGGCGAAGAAGAGCTTGGCTCGCCAGCGCAGAATCATGCCGAAGGCCAGCAGGTAAAAAATAGCCCCGGTCTGCTCGATCGACAGAAACGTATCGAAGTAGCCCCGCGCCGCCCAGCGGATGAGCGCCAGCACGATAATCACCGCAAAGAACGCGTTCGAGCGCTTCATGCGGATCTCGCCGTATTCGATGTGCAGGTCGGAGGTCGCCAGCAGCGGCCAGGCGAAAGCGATTGCGCCGACGAGGAAGGCGCCCAGTCCCCACAGAAGGGGTACGCGGCACGGCGGATAAAAGAACATGCAAAAGCCGGTGGCCATCCCCAGCGGAGGCATCACGATCTTCCTGAGCGTCATGGCAGTGCGCCCCTCGCGCACGCGCCAGGCAAGCACGCCGGCGAGTCCGAAAAGAGAAGCAACAGCCGTGAGGACGGGGGTAGAAAGCATCAAGTTGCCTTTCCGTGCCTACTGCGGGTGAGTGCTCCGAAGGGGCGGAGCTCTAAGTTACTTTTGCTATTCTAATTCATTTTTCGAAGCGCTGCCTTTCAACGTAACGGCCCGCGGCTCGGCTTCGTTGCCCGATGCGATCAGACAGCCGACTTGCTGGCCAGGCCCGCGGGAAGAATCATAGAGCCCGGCGTGATCGCCTCACGGCGGGCTCTTCGAACTGCGTACGGCGAGATTATGGTGCGATCAGGCAGCCGCCGTTCTCCGCCGTCCTTCCAGGGTGGCTACCGGTTGAGCCACCTTGCGAACCGTGAAGGGCTGGAGATTCGGATCGTTGCCGGCCCACTCCAAATTGCTGATCGAGTGACCGGGCTGACACGTTACGTAATAGCGCTCTCCATTGGGGCTGGTTACTTCGAATTTGCCGGACTCGCCCTGTAGAGCTTCGGCAATGTCAAAGGTGGTAATGCTCTCGTTCAGTTTCATGGGGACCTCCTTCCAGTCTCCGAAATGAGTTAAAGGTTGGATTTTGTCCCCTCCAGAGCCTCCAGGGGAGGAGCCTCTGCGCGAAGCATAGAACACTTCGGGGCCCTGCCGTCAAGCGCGCCGGGCATCCAGGTTCCTTGCCGTCAAAATCATTGCCCGCACCGCCCTTGAAGCTTTTCCCGGATTGGTTGTATAGTCCGCCTCGCGCCGCGACCTCCCGTCAAACCATCCGTTTCATCCGCGGGGGTTTTATCGCGCCTCCGATTTAGCTTGGTGAGGGGCCGCTGCCGAACCGGCCTTTTACCGCTCTTGCGAAGCACTGACTACTGGTCCCTGACCCCTGATCACTGTCCATTGTCCTTCGGCCACGGGTCGCTTAGCAGAGAGCTCAACCCGAGATCGTCGCCGTAGCGCTCGACTTCGACGCCGTTCATGTGTACGAAGCGGGGCATGCCGCGGAACGCGGGCACTGCGTCGGAGCCCATAATCTGCGGCGCGATGAACAGGTGGAGGCGATCGACCAGACCGGAAGCGAGAAAGGCAGTATTGAGACGCGTGCCGGCTTCCGTCAGCAGTGTAAGCACGCCCTCTTCACCGAGCTTCAGAAGCACTTTATCCAGCGGGACCCGGCCTGCCTCTGCGTCGAGCACTTCTACGCGCACGCCGCGATTGCGCAGCTCGGTTGCGCGGCCTTCGTCGCGCGAAACGGTGAACACGGCGACGTCGTTTTGCACGGTCGAGACCAACTTGCAATCGAGGGGCATGCGCAGGGCGGAGTCGAGGACGATGCGCAAGAGCGGCCGGCGGCGGCGCAGGCCGCTGCGGTCGGTCATCCAGGGGTCGTCGGCCAGAACTGTATCCACGCCCACCAGGGTGGCGTCGGCGGCCCAGCGCAGCGGCTGTACGGCGGCGCGAGCGGCTTCGCTGGTAATCCAATAGGGCGCATGCTCCACTTGATGGCCGGGCGGCGGCGCGATGCGCGCGTCGAGCGTCATAGCCACTTTCATCAGCACGAAGGGGCGATGGTGCTGGATCCAGCGCGCGAAGCCCTCGTTGAGGCGGCGGGCTTCGACCTGGCATGCCCCTACGCTCGTCCGAAGCCCCGCCGCACGCAGTGCTGCGAGGCCGTTGCCGGCGATCGCGGGATTGGGATCGATGGTGGCGGCGACGACGCGCGCGAGGCCGGCCTTAATCAGTGCGTCGCTGCAGGGCGGCGTGCGGCCCGTAACCGAACACGGCTCGAGCGTGACGTAGGCCGTGCCGCCGCGAACCCGATCGGCGGCGTGTTGCTGCGCTTCCTCGAGGGCATCGATTTCGGCGTGGTCGAGCAGGTCGTACTCGTGCCAGCCCTCGCCCGCCACCTGGCCCGCACGGTCGAGAATCACGCAGCCCACGGCGGGGTTGGGCGAAGTAACGCCAATGCCGCGCCGCGCCAGCTCGAGGGCGCGCTGCATCCAGTAGAGGTCGAGATCGGTGATGGGGTCGGTGATGTGGCCGGAAGCGGTCATGATTCTGACAGAGCGGTACTATCAAGTGTAAAGAATCCGGGCTGGAGGGGTGAATGAGATCATGATCGAAATGTGATTCTCGCGAATGTACAATCACTAGCATCTCTGAAAATGAGTGTTCGCCGGAACCAATCGCCGAGGAGGAAAAATGTTGGAATATTCACCGATTACACTCCAGATTTTGGACGATCAAGGGAAGTGTCTGTACGAATACGTGGTCCCGTTTGAATTCGGCATCAGCGCGAAGCAATTGCTGGAAAGAGCCTTTGTCGCCGCGCAGAGCACAGTGGACGCTGACCCATTTCTTTTCACTCTCGAATACTTTGGCTACAGTGAATCCGCCGAGTTCCCGGGGTATCTCGGATACGAGGTCGAGAGCATCAAGAACTTGCAGACCGACGCCCAGCATTTTTGGGATCTGATGTTGGATGGTGTGTCCACGTTAACCGGTGTAGACACCACGTTTCCGCAACCCGGCGGAACGGTAGTTTTGCAGTACACTCAGATCCCTGCTCAGCCCACCAATCCTCGCGCTGCCGCCGTGCAGAGCCGAAAGACCCGGCAGAAGTGAAGCCCTCGTGTCAAAAGTAAGAATCCTGCGCCGGTGTTTGGGAGGGCCGATATTTGGGCTTCGGCTCTGGCAGGTCGCTGGAGCGAGATGGTTTGGCGATGCATTCGGAATTCTTCCCGAAGTGTGGATCAAACTGCAGGCCAATTACGATCTTGCGAAGGCACTGCGCGGCCGGCGTGCGAAGATTGGGCGGTTGGCGGCGCAACAAGAGTCAGCTCGACGTAACAGCCCGCTTATCGGGCAACCTGTGTCAATCCCGGGTCCCAAAGTCGGGATCTGGGGCTCCCGGCGTCATTTTTGCCCTGTACGGAATCTCTGAGCTGGTTAGAGCGACCGCCTGCTGGTCGGTTAGGAGCAGAGATTCCTTCGCAAACGCAGTAGCTCTCTCGACGTCCGCTGCGGGACCGACTACAATCTTTTTTAGGACGTTCCCCCCTGCACTCTTCCAGTCGAATTCCTGATATCTGACCGACGAATAAGAGCGTGTGTACAGTTTCGTCTCTAATGGTTGGTCGGCAGCGGGGTACACGTGCATAAACCTATATTCCTTTTCATTGAAGTATGCCTCGTGCTTGAAATGCAGGCCGGCATGCAATGCGTGCACGGTGATTTGCGTATAGAGCTCCGCCCAATAGGCTTTGATGGCGTCCCCACCGAGATCCCTGCCGCGAGGCAATGAAATTAGACTGAACATCTTTTCGATGATGTCCCGATGGATTTCGATCAGGCGGGCGTCGTTGTAGGTGACCGGGAACGCCTTCTGTATAGGAGCGTTGACTTGCTGAATGAACGCATTTTCCAGGGCCTTCGCATCAAACCCGAGAGCATAGCCACGACCGTTGTCTGCGTAGGCACGCCATTGTCCCAGATCATTTCCATTCGCGCTAAAGCAACAGATGAAATAGTCGCCGGACCTCTGAACCTTTCCAAGCCGGATCACCTCCTCGAAGCCAGCGGCGAACAGTTTGCTTTCCGGAGGGCCATCGGCTGCTTTACTCTTCAGAACGTCGACCGCTAGCTTGAGGCCGTGACTCAGCTCGGAAGGGTCATTGAGACTGAGGATATCCGTCAGCCAAAGCTTTTCTGTCTCGAGAATGCCTCTTAGGCCAACGTCATTTGTGTAGTGATAAAGGATGGGCGGCGGAGGGGTCGCTTCCAGTGATTCGAGGAACGCATCGACGATTTTTTCGGCTTCGCACCCGCCGTACGCAAGTGCTGCGCTCATGTCCGGATGGACTGCGCTCAAGCGATCATCATACGACTTGGTCATCGCAACAGGCTATCAAAGCCTACGCGGAGCAGTGTAAGAGAAAATGCATCAGGACATGGCCGGGTACCCCATCCTTCGTTCGTTTTGCGAAGGGAGGGATAATACCAACCTCGACCGGGATTATCACGGCTCCGGTCTCAGTTTGCGCCAAATCGCGCCTACGCTTACCGAGGCATGATCCGTACGAATGATTCGTACAGATTGGGCCAGCTTCTGTTAAGCCTGCCCGAATTACTCCAGCAGCGAGTCGACAAACTCCGCCGGCGAGAATTCCAGCAGGTCGGTCATTTTCTCGCCCACTCCCACGTAGCGCACCGGCAAATTCAGTTCGCGGGCAATGGCGACGGCGATGCCGCCTTTGGCCGTGCCGTCCAACTTCGTGAGCAGGATTCCCGTGACTCCGGCGGATTGCGTGAACAGGCGCGCCTGCTGAAGGCCGTTCTGCCCGGTGGTCGCGTCCATCACTAGGAGAACTTCGTGGGGCGCGCCGGGCACTAAACGCGCGGCGGTCCGCCGCATCTTATCGAGCTCATCCATTAAGCCTGACTTGGTGTGCAGGCGGCCGGCGGTGTCGACATACAAATCGTCGATGCCGCGGGCCTTCGAGGCCGAGATGGCGTCGTAGAGTACGGCTGCGGGATCGCCCCCTTGCCGGGTCTTGATCAGCTCCACGCCAGAGCGCGCGGCCCAAACTTCCAATTGCTCAATTGCCGCCGCGCGATACGTATCCGCAGCGCACAGCAGCACGGAGCGCCCCTGTGCGCGGGACCACGCGGCGAGCTTGCCGCTGGAGGTCGTCTTTCCTGTGCCGTTGACGCCGACGAGGAAAGTAACCTTCGGCGGCTCGGCCGGTGCCGAGGTGCCGTGCCGCGGCGCCTCCAAAATCGTCCGCAGTTGCTGCTTGAGCAGTTCGCGAAGCTCCGCGCCGCCCTCGATGGCCTGGTGACGTGCGCGGTCGCGCAGCGCGTCGAGAATGGCGGTGGTGGTTTGGACGCCGAGGTCACTGGTAAGCAGTGCGGTTTCGAGCTCGTCGAGGGCGCTTTCGTCGACGGTGCGGGTAAGAGCGGCGAGGTCGGCGATCTTTTGCGAGAAGCTCTCGCGGGTACGCGAGACCGCCTGCTTCATGCGATCTAAGAAGCTTTGCTTTGGTTCTTCGTCTGCAGATTTTTCGGGTTCCTGGCTTCCAAAGAGTGTTTGAATCATCGCTCATTTCAGTTTAGCGGGACTAGCCGAGCGCAAGGGCAACCGCGCCTTAACCGGAAAACTAACCCGGCGAGGGCAAGACTCTACTTGCCCGGCAGCGTTTCCTGATCTCTGGTGTTCATGAAGGCGCGATGGCTACCCTGCGCGCGCAGGGTAGGATCGCTGATGGGCGGCCGCTCCTGCTCGGCGTTAAAGCCGTGGGCCAACATCGGGTTGGGCTTAAACTTGGGCGGTCCGCCGTAGAACTGCCGCGAATGGCTCAGGATCATGCCGGCACGGCCGTGCATCGGCTCGACGATGCCGCGAATCTGCACGTCCATGTCGCGATACTTCCGAAGCTCTCCCACCGCATCGTAGTCTTCCCAGAAGCTAACCACTGTGAAACGGCATTGCTCGTCCGCAGTCTCGGGCGAGCACACGTCAAGGAAGCGAGTGCCATCGGGAAGTTGCACTACGTCATAGATATGCGCGGAAACGCAAACGTCTTTGTTCAGCATTTGCGGGGCTTGGTTGGCGGTCACGCAGCGCTTGGGCTTGGCGGCAAACGCCAGCGCCGGTGCGCAAACGGCAATCGCGGCCAGCATGAGAGGGAGGCTACGGCGCATCAAGACAACTCCGTTGAGAATTGCAGACAGCGTAGCGCGATTTGGCGCCAAAAGAAAGCGCGAAGTTCATAACAGCCGACCTCTGCCCCCTACCGCGCTCCTACCAATTCGCCGCGCTTCGCGCTCCGGCCGTAGTGGCTCTCCACATAGTCGTCGAGGATCTGCTTGAACTCGGCCACGATGGTGTCGCCGCGGAGCGTGGTGGCGAGCTTGCCGTCGATGTAAACCGGCGCGACGGGATCCTCGAAGGTACCAGGCAGACTGATGCCGAGATTGGCGTGCTTCGATTCGCCGGGGCCGTTGACCACGCAGCCCATTACGGCCAGCTTCAGCTCCTCCACGCCGGGATACTTCTTCCGCCACTCGGGCATCTGCGCGCGCAGATAGCTTTGAATCTGGTCGGCAAGCTCCTGAAAATACGTGGAGGTTGTCCGGCCGCAGCCGGGGCAGCTGGTAACCTGCGGCATAAAGCTGCGAATCGATAGCGACTGAAGGATCTGTTGCGCAGCCTGCACTTCTTCGGTACGATCGCCGCCGGGCTTGGGCGTGAGAGAAACGCGAATCGTGTCGCCAATGCCATTGAGGAGCAGCGGCGCGAGACCGGCGGTCGAAGCGATAAGCCCCTTTGAGCCCATGCCGGCTTCGGTCAGGCCGAGGTGGAGCGGGTAATCGCAGCATGCAGCTAGTTTCGTGTAGACATCGAGCAGGTCGCGGACACCGCTCACTTTGGCCGAGAGAATGATCATGTCATGGCCCAGGCCGTGACGCTCTGCGGCCGCGGCGGATTCGAGGGCGCTCGCGATCATGGCCTCGATCATGACATCGCGTGCGGGCAGAGGCTCGGCCTTCTTGTTGTTCTCGTCCATCAAACGCGTCAGCAGCGACTGGTCGAGCGAGCCCCAATTGACGCCGATGCGCACAGGCTTGTGATTCTCGACGGCGCACTCCACCATGATGCGGAAGTTGTCGTCGTCCTTGCGGCCGATGGAGACATTGCCGGGGTTGATGCGGTACTTGGCCAGCGCGCGGGCCGCAGCGGGGTGCTTCTTCAGCAGGATGTGGCCGTTGTAATGAAAATCGCCGACGATGGGCACGCGCAGGCCGCGTTTTTCGAGAGCTTCGACGATATGCGGCACGGCTGCTGCTGCTTCCTCGTCGTTGACCGTGACGCGCACGATCTCGGAGCCGGCCAGAGCGAGGGCTGCAACCTGCTCGATGGTGGCCTGAGCGTCGGCCGTGTCGGTGTTGGTCATCGACTGCACGACGACCGGAACCTCCCAGCCGACGCGCACATGTCCTATTTTTACGGTGGGGGTTTTCCTGCGCTGAATCTCCGCCATGGTTCTAGTGTACCTGCAAGCGAGGTGCGCTGGACAAAAGGCGCAGTTGCGGAAGCGTAATTGGCGGCGCGAGTCTGCGAATTCGTGCAAGAAGGCCGTTGTTTGAGTTTTTCGGCGCGCAAAACGCGCGTAGGTTTTGGAAAAGAGCCCGTGTGATTACGTCGTCAGATCAATTGCCAGGTCAGATCAAACGAAGGCAACCCCGCTATAGGATGTCCTGTTGACGCGTATTTGCTCGCAGAGAAGGCCGATGTCCATGGGCCTGCCGAACTGCCATCCCTGGGCGTAGCGAACGCCATGCCTTTGCAGATATTGCGCCTGCGGCTCAGTCTCCACGCCTTCAGCAACCATTTCGAGATTCAGCGAGTGGGCCATTTCAATGATATGCAGCACCACTTGGCTGGTGGCGCCGTCGGTATTGATGGTTTCGACAAAGGCGCGATCGATCTTGAGCGTGTCGAGCGAGAGAGACTGCAAGCACGAGAGGCTTGAGTAACCAGTGCCGAAGTCGTCGATGGCCACAGTGAATCCTTTAGCGCGCAAGGCGTCGATAATCCCCGCGGTCTCGGGCGCCTGCAGGAAGGCGCGCTCCGTGGCCTCGATCTCAATGTTGTCGGGGCGTGCTCCGGAGATGCGAAGTACCTGGTCCATGACATTGAGGGTGCGCTTGTCGCGGAGATCGACCGCCGACATGTTCACGGCCACCCGGAAGTTGGGATTCATGTTGAGGAACTGCGGCAGATCGTGCGCAACCATGCTAAGGACCTGCTCGGTGATGAGTTGAATGAGGCCGTACTGTTCCGCCTGCGGGATGAAGTAATCGGGCCGCATGTCGGCATAGCTGCTTCGCCAGCGGACAAGGGCTTCGGCGCCCATGATGCGCCGCGTGGCCAGCTCGATAACCGGCTGATAGACCACATACAAATTCCCGTCCCGGATGGCATGGCGAAGCATAGTGGGGAACGAGGAATGAAGACGCGAATGGAGACTGACCATCAGGGAGAAGATGGCGCCGCAGAGCACACCGATGGGGATGAAGAAAATGGCGAAGTGCCCCATGCGCTGGTAGACGTAATTCTGTGGCGTTGCGGCTACGACGGCCAGGTCCCATTGCGCCGAGCGGACGCTGGAGACCAGGTACCCATCGTTCAGGCTGCTGTATTGAGTTCCTTGATCGATCGGTTCGAACCAATCGGCCGGGAAGTACTGACCCTGAGCCGCGACACGATCACGTTGAGCTTGCGATGGAACGAAGACTGCGAGTTCGATGTCCGATCCCTCGGTGGAGACATCGACCGCCAGGTTCGGGTCTACAATCATCGCGATACCGCCAATCGCGAAGACGTTCAGGGGATGCGACGGTTGAGCCCCGGGAACTTTGTTGAAGTACTCCGCGATGCCTTGCTCGGTAACGAGGTCCGGCTTGCCCAAGGGAATGGGATTCGTGCTGCCCTGAGAGGTGCAAAGGAGGGTATCGTTGTTGATGCGCCCGACCGCCTTCAAATAGCTGGAAGCAAGATCGACCTGCCGCATAAGCTTAATGTCTTCGGTCGAGCAGGGCTGAAGGCCGGCTTGCGCCAACTCTTGCGCGCCTTTCTTCAACTGGTTGGAGGTTTCTTCAATGCGGCGCAGTACTTCTTGAGCGTAGGTGAGACTCAGGGTCTTTTCCGTGGCGTAACTTTCCCACCACGCTAGATAAGCAGAAGCCAAGATGGGTGCAAGAAAGGCTATGAGTGCTGTAAGCAGTGTTATACCAATGCGCTTTCTCTTGGGCATTCGTTAGGCGCTCCAAATCTGTCGGGAGTTGCGTCGGGAGGCATAATAAACCAACCTGGAGGGTGAATGCCATCACTCTTACGATGCAGAAGGCAGTGGCACAATCCCGGGCTGAGGAACACCGTTCGCGGCTATCTATTTGAATACGCGTTAGTTGTGATTCCGTTATGCGTCGGGATGCCAGGCAATGACGGGCCGATGCTTTCAACTGAGCTAGGTTTTTCCACCAATTCACGGCCTGGGCGTAGCTAGATTTCGATCTTGACCGGCCAGGTTTTCCAGATTTCGGCGCAGTAGTCGCGGATGGCGCGGTCCGAAGAGAATTTGCCCATGCGCGCAACATTGAGGATCGACATGCGCGTCCAGTGGTCCGCGTCCTTGAAGACCTGACCTATTTGATCCTGGCAATCGATGTAGGCCTGGTAGTCGGCGAACAGCATGTAGGGGTCGGTTGTGAGGAGGGACTGGACAAGCGGCTTGAAGAGGCTGCGGTCGCCGTGCGAGAACTCGCCGCTGGCGAGGGAGTCGACGATCTCTTGCAGGCGGCTGTTTGTCTCGTACACAGGGCGAGGATTGTAGCCCTCGTTCCGTTTCTGTTCCACTTCTTGAGCGGTGAGGCCGAAGAGGAAGAAGTTGTCGGCGCCGACCTCTTCGCGAATCTCAATATTGGCGCCGTCAAGCGTGCCCACCGTGAGCGCGCCGTTCATGGCGAATTTCATATTGCCCGTGCCGGATGCTTCGAGGCCTGCAAGCGAGATCTGCTCCGACAGGTCGGCAGCGGGATAGACGCGCTGGCCAAGCGTCACATTGAAGTTGGGCAGGAAGACGACCTTGATGCGGTCGCGGACAATAGGATCGCCGTGGATGACATCGGCAACGGAGTGGATGAGCTTGATGATGAGCTTGGCCATGCGATAGCCGGGGGCGGATTTGCCGCCGAAGATGAAGGTGCGCGGCTGCATGGCAATGTCGGGATTGTGCTGAATGCGCTTGTAGAGCGTGAGTATGTGAAGCACTTTGAGGTGCTGGCGCTTGTACTCGTGGATGCGTTTGACAAGGACGTCGAACATCGAGTCGGGATCGACGGCGATGCCGAGGGACTGCTTGATGTAGGCGGCGAGCCGTTGCTTGTTGTGGTGCTTGATGGCTCGCCACTCGGCGGTGAAGTCCGCATCGTCGGCAAGAGGCTCGAGCTTGCGCAGTTTTTCGAGGTCGTGAATCCAACTGTGGCCGAGACGCGCGGTGAGCAGGCGCGCAAGGCGCGGGTTGCCGAGGACCATCCAGCGGCGAGGTGTGACTCCGTTGGTCTTGTTTGAGAACTTCTCTGGGGTGAGTTCGTAGAAGTCATGCAGGACGCTCGACTTGAGCAGCTCGGTGTGGAGCGCAGCGACGCCGTTTACGGCATGGCTGCCGAGGGTAGCGAGATGGGCCATGCGCACATAGCGCTCCCCGGAGTCGTCGATGATGGAGAGACGGCGCACCAAGCCTTCGTCGCCGGGGTAACGGGAGCGGACTTCGTCGAGGTGTCGGCGGTTGATCTCCTCGATGATTTCGAGATGCCGAGGAAGCAGAGCGCCGAATAGGCTGATGGGCCACTTTTCAAGAGCCTCGGGCAGCAAGGTGTGGTTGGTGTAGGAGAGCGTCTGCGTTGTAGCGCGCCAGGCCGTGTCCCAATCCATCTGGTTTTCGTCGACAAGGAGGCGCATCAACTCGGCGACGGCGATGGCGGGATGCGTATCGTTCATCTGGATGGCGAAGTTGCGGTATAGGTCGGCCAGCGGTCGTTGCGCCGTTTGCTGGATCTTGACAATATGCTGAAGTGAGCAGGAAACGAAGAAGAACTGCTGTTCCAGACGCAGTTGCTTGCCCTGGATCTGCTCGTCATTGGGGTAGAGGATTTTGGAGATGTTTTCGGAGTCGACTTTGTCTCTGACGGCGGCGAAGAAGTCGCCTGTGTTAAAGCTTTCAATATTGAAGGACTCGACCGCCTGCGCCGACCAGAGGCGCATGGTATTCGCGGTGTTCGTACGATAGCCGAGGATAGGCGTGTCGTTGGGGATACCGCGGACGAGTTTCTCCGGGATCCAGCGGACACGGAATCCGCCGTTTCCGTCGCTATACCTCTCAGTGTGACCGCCGAACTTGACTTCAAAGGCGTCTTCGGGACGCTCCAGCGCCCACGGATTGCCCAGGCGGAGCCATTTGTCGGTGGTTTCCACCTGCCAGCCGTCTCGTATCTCCTGATCGAAGATGCCGTATTCGTAGCGGATGCCATAGCCGATGGCGGGGATATCGAGCGTGGCAAGGGAGTCCATGAAGCACGAGGCGAGACGGCCAAGGCCCCCGTTGCCAAGCCCCGGTTCGGCTTCTTGTTCGATAAGCGCTTCCAGATCGAGGCCTAGCCTGCGCATGGCCTCCTCGGTTTCGTCGTAGATGCCGAGGTTGATGAGATTGTTGGCGAGGTGCGGGCCGGTGAGGAACTCAGCGGAGAGATAACAGACCACGCGGACGTCCTGCTCGCGGTAATTCAGGACGGTCTGAATCCAGCGCTCGACAAGGCGATCGCGGACGGTGGCAGCAAGAGCCATGTAGAGATCGTTGTAGGTGGCTCGGTTACGTGACCGGCCTTGCACGAAGAAAAGGTTATCGAGAAAGGAATGCGCTAGGGCCTCGGAGCCGGGTGCGGTTCTTTTGGTTTTCAGCGATCCTTCAGGCCCCAGATCGGGCAGAGCAGGAGCGGTCATGGCAAAACCTCACGCAAGAGAATGAGCCGCAGAAGGTCGAACAACATTGGGCGCTGCACGGCATGTCGGCGGGCCAATGGCACCACCATAGTAGCGAAGATGCGGCAGAAAATTGAAAAGTGCGTCAAAATTGCGCCGGACCTGAGTCCTAGAGTGGCAGATCCAGGAAACTTGTATCGGCACATGGGTTCGGAAGGTTAGTCTGAGAAAGATGGCCACAGTGGAAAATCGTGTGAGTGGGGATGCATTCGGGATTCGGACCGAAGCGGACGCGGCATCGCTGCGGATTCGCGGCCTCCACAAGGCATATAGCGACGTGCGGGCGGTCGATGGCATCGACCTGGAGGTGAAAGCGGGCGAGTGTTTTGGGTTGCTGGGGCCGAATGGGGCAGGGAAGACGACGACCATCGAGATCTGCGAGGGATTGACGGCGCCGGATGCGGGCACGGTCGAACTCCTGGGACGGAACTGGCGCGATCACGCAAATGAGCTACGGCAGTTGATCGGGATTCAACTGCAGGAAACGCAATTCCCAGACAAGCTGACGGTGGAGGAGTTGTTGCGGCTGTTCCGGAGCTTCTACCCGCAAGGCATTTCGGTGGAGACAGCCATCAACCGGGCGCAACTCGAAGAGAAGCGGCAGGCGCGTGTGGGCGGATTGAGCGGCGGGCAGAAGCAACGGCTGGCCATGGCCACGGCGCTGGTGGGCGATCCGGAGTTGCTCTTTCTCGATGAGCCAACGACCGGGCTCGATCCGCAGGCGCGGCGGCATTTGTGGGATCTCGTGGAGAGTCTAAAGGAGGCGGGGCGCACGATCATCCTGACCACGCACTATATGGACGAAGCAGAGGAGCTGTGCGACCGCGTGGCAATCATGGATCATGGGCACGTGATTGCGCTAGGCACGCCCAAAGAGCTGATTGCGACGGTTGGCGGAGAGGATATTGTGGAATTTGCGGTAAGCGGAAAAACAAATGCGGGTTCTTCGACTGCGTCGCTCGCGAAGAGCACGAGCGGCTGCGCTCAGGATGACAGAGATAATTTAGTAAACCTAATGGTGCTCAAGGCAATTCCCGGAGTGCAAGCGCATCGTATGGATGAGGCTCTGCATCAACTCTCGGTGAGCGAGCTGCACACGGTGGTGCCGCGCATCTTTGCCGCGATCGAGGAACAAGGGCTGCATTTGAGCGAGTTCCGCACGCACTCCGCGACGCTTGAGGACGTCTTTGTTCAGCTTACGGGAAGGAACCTGCGCGATGAGTAGACTTTGGTCGAGCAGTCTCTATCAACTTACCGTAACGCGACTCAAGCTGACGTTGCGCGAGCCGGAGGCGATCTTTTGGATATTTGTGTTTCCTATTTTGCTTACCGTGGGATTAGGAATCGCATTTCGCAATCGGCCGGCGGACGTGCTGCCGGTGGGCGCGACGACGCCGCAACTTGTGCAGACGCTCGCCGCCGACAAGGGCTTGCGCGCGGCGGAGATGAATGAAGCTGAGGGTGCGCGGGCCTTGGCGATCGGAGACATTCTGCTGCTTGCCATCGATAGCAGGGATGGCGTGGTTTACCGGTACGACGACACGAACCCCGATGCGCGAAGTGCGCGCATGATTGCCGACCGTGCCATCCAGATTGCGGCGGGCCGGCGCGATCCAGTCGCGGCCCAGAACCAGTTAATGCGCGAAATCGGCTCGCGCTACATCGATTTTGTCGTGCCCGGTCTTTTGGGAATGAACCTGATGGGCTCGGCGATGTGGGGACTGGGTTTCGCGATTGTCGATGCGCGCGCCAAAAGACTGCTGAAGCGCATGGTGGCCTCGCCGATGCCGCGTTGGCAATATCTGATGTCCTTTCTGCTATCGCGTCTGTTCATGCTTGCCATCGAGGTTGTCGTTCTGCTTGGTTTTGCGAGGGTCGTGTTTGGCGTGCCGTTCCGCGGCTCGCTCATCGAGATGGCTGTCATCTGCGTGCTCGCCTCGTTTACGTTTTCGGCGCTTGGCCTACTCGTCGCCTCGCGTGCCCGCACCATCGAGGCGGTCAGCGGGTTGATGAACGTGGTCATGATGCCCATGTGGATCATGTCAGGTGTGTTCTTCTCGCCGTCGCGCTTCCCGGCGTTTCTGCAGCCGTTTATCCAGGCCCTTCCGCTCACGGCAGCCATTGGCGCCATGCGCGGCAACATGCTGCAAGGCATCGCACTCGGACACATGATGACATTCATGGCGATCCTGCTGGTGTGGTTCGTAATCCCGTTTGCGGTGTCGGTGAGGATTTTCCGCTGGCGCTAGAAGGTTGGGAGATCGCAATTGCAGGCGATTGGAGCTTCGATGCAGCCATTCGCGCCGGATTGAGGAGGATGCAGCGAGACAGGCGGGAAAACCAGGATGCGCCCACATCTTAGCGTTGCGGAATATTGGTGGGATTGGAATAGTATCCGTCGCGGGTGCGGGCGATCAGGTCACGCTGATCGAGCTTGATTTCAATATGGTGATATTCGTTGGGCTTTTCGGAAGGCGGAGGATCAAAGGTGATTTCGTACCATGAGCTGACATCGGCGAGGCACTTGCGAATCACGCCCGCGACGTCGCTGTCGGACTCGAAGGCCAGGCCGCCGCTTTGCACGGCGATCACTTGAACACCGAGGTTGCCGGGCATGACATCGTTCGGTTTGGCTACGCCCTTCAGAAAGCTCTCGTAGAAGTCTGCGCGATCGAGCGATTCATCCGCGCCGATGGGATTGATATTATACAGGGTGACATCGGCACTTCGGAGGCGCGTGGAAAAGGACACGACGGCCGAGAAAAGATCGTGCTCCTGCTTTGCAGTGAGATAGATTCTTGGTCCCGAAATCAGAGGCCAGCCAGGAGAGATCCAGAGAACGATTTTGCGGCCCGGCAGGCTAGAGGCGAAATCGATAAGTTGGTTGAAAGCCGTGACACATATCTGAAAACGTTCGTCGCCGCTCCACTCCGAGTTGCGCGTAATATCGCGGAGCCCGATCGCGTGTTGATCGAGGTCTTGGCTCAAGGCGGCGCCATCGGTAGAAAACCGGCTTTCAATTTGTGTGCCTTGATCTGTAAGAACTGCAATGGTAGTGGGTTGCGCCAGCGCGCCGCCGTTGCCTTTGAGGAAGGCTTCGATCTGCTGGCGCATGTAGGCGGCCATTTGGTAGGGCGTGTTGACAGCGTCAAGGAGCAGGATGACTCGCACTGGCTCCTGTGCGGGAGTTAAAACACGAAAAGATTGAATAGGCCTGGGGGTTTTGTTATCGAAGAGAGTGAAGTCCTGCCGATGAAGGTTAGCCACGGCCTGGCCGGACTTGGTGTCGACGACGACGTTGAGCCGGATAGGTTGCGGAGTTAATGGCACGATAGCCGGGGCTTGGGCTGGGGTTGAGAGCGATTGCTGGGCGGAAGCAGTGGATAGGCTGCAAACATATGCGGCGAATAATGTACACAGGAAGCGATCGATGTGCACTGCATGCCTCCGATTTGCGTCCCCTGAAAGCGGACATGGAGAAGATGACGATCCGGCTATTTAGGTGCGACTAACTCGGTACGATGACGGGCGCAGGGAATCGGTTGCTTAGCCAAGGGAAAAGTGCATTCTACTATCCTGCTCCAAACCAGATCCGACTGAGGACTTCACCAAGATTCGCAGTCTTTTTGCGTTGAAATTCGCCCGGTAGAATGCGAGTTCATATGAGCACGATGAAAAGCGAGCGCGGCGCAGCCGAAATCATTCTTGGCGGCGGCAGATTCATCCGCGCGTGCCTGCGTAAGCCGGTAGACCGCACGCCAGTCTGGTTTCTGCGCCAAGCCGGCCGCTACATGCCGGAATACCGCGAGGTGCGCAAGCATCACACGTTGTTGGAAATATGCAAGAGTCCGGAGTTAGCTGCCGAAGTCACCATCACTGCTGCGGAGAAACTGAGCGTGGACGCGGCGATCATCTTTGCCGATCTGCTGTTGCCGTTGGAGGCGATGGGACTGGATTTCGAGTTTCAGGCCGGCGAAGGCCCAGTGGTGCATCGCCCAGTGCGGACGATCGAGGACGTACACGCATTGCGCACGGACCGCGCGGACCAACTGGGCTACGTCGCGCGCGCCATCGAGAAGGTTGCGGCGCATTTCGGTGACCGGTTGGGCGTGATCGGGTTTTGCGGTGCGCCCTACACGCTGGCCAGTTACATGATCGAAGGCGGCGGCTCGCGCAATTACATCGAGACGAAAAAGCTGATGTACTCCAACCCCATTGCATGGAGCAGCCTTTTGGACAAGCTGGTCGCTGTGCTGACGGAGTATTGTTTTCAGCAGGTGCAAGCCGGCGCCGATGCGATTCAAATCTTCGACAGTTGGGTTGGCTCGTTGTCTCTCAGCGACTATCGCGCTTATGCTTTCGAGGCCTCGAAGCGAGTGGTGCACGCGGTCCAGGAGATGGGCGTGCCGGCGATTTACTTTGGTGTCGAGACCGCAGGCTTGCTGGAACAGATGGCGCAGACTGGTGCGGATGTGATCGGCCTGGACTGGCGGCAGCCACTCGACGAGGGTTGGCGGGTCGTCGGTCCTGGTCATGCGGTGCAGGGCAATCTCGACCCAATTACGCTCTTTGCTCCGCTCGATGTGCTGGAGAGGCAAGTGCGAGAGATTCTACTCGCGGCCAGTGGCCGGCCGGGACACATCTTCAATCTGGGTCATGGAATCGTGCCTGGAACGCCGGTGGAGAACGTGCAGGCTGTCGCGCGCATAGTGCACGAGTTCCGCCTGGAGCAGGGGCTAAGGGACAGAGGGACGAAGGGACTAGGGAACTGAGGACCCAGCGACGGTTCTATTCATTGAGATTCGAAGAATGGCGAAACAAGCAGTCTTATTACTGGCGCATGGGACTCCCGAAAAGGTGGAACAGATTCCCGAGTACCTGCGCAACGTCGTGTCCGGGCGGCCAGTGCCGCAGCACGTAGTGGAAGAGATTCAACACCGGTACGCACAGATTGGTCACAGTCCGTTGACGGAAATCACGTTTGCCCAGGCAAAGCTGGTTGAGAGTGAACTGGCCGCGACTGGCCAGGTCGTGCCCGTCTATGTGGGCATGAGAAACTGGCGGCCCTATATTCCAGAGGTCGTGCGGAAGATGCGCACCGACGGCATCGAAGAAGCTGCGGTGATTTGCATGGCGCCGCAAAACTCGCGCACCAGCGTCGGGCTGTACCGGCGGGCGGTAGAGGCGGAAGCAGGGGGGCTGAGGAATGACTTTACGGAGGGTTGGGCGCAACATCCGCTGCTTGCCGATGCGTTTGCCGAGCGGCTGCGTCCAGCACTTGCCAAGCTGACCGAGAAAGCCGGCAAACCGGTGCCGGTGCTGTTTACGGCGCATAGTGTGCCCACGCGAACAGTGGAAACGCAGGCCGCAGACGCAGACGCTGGAAAACGGCTCTGGCCGGGGCAGGGCGCCGACCCATATGCCGAGCAGGCGCGGCATACGGCGCAACTGGTGGCCGCGCGCGTGGCTGAGATTCCTCGATGGTGGTTTGCCTTCCAGAGCCAGGGCGCGAGCGGCGGACCGTGGCTCGGGCCGAGCGTGGAGGAGACGCTCGACCAGATTGCCGCCGAAGGCGTGGATGCTCTGGTTCTGCAGCCGATTGGATTTCTCTGCGATCACGTGGAGATTCTCTATGACGTCGATATTCTTTTCCGCGATTACGCGGCAAACTTAGGTATGCAGATCCAACGTCCGGAATCGCTGAATGCTTCGGTCATGTTAGCTAAGGCGATTGCAGATCTTGCGCGTAGGGGTTTGACGCGGTTACATAATGCATCGTGAACTCAAACCTGTGATGCGCCGGTTGTTACGAGAATGGCCGTTATCCGATTACCGAAGTACCACGATTCAATCTGCTCATGGCTTTCTGCAGTCAATTTGCAGGCTAAGATCAAGTTAGGTCTTTCTTGTCGCGTCGATCCCCCGTCATCTTTAAACACAAGGTCTTCTCCGCAATGTGAACTAGCGGCCGGATTGCTATTTGGCCGCCAATAATTTAGGGGAGTACTACATGTCAGAGGGAGCAGCACGTGGGGCCTTCGCTCAGTTCGGTGTTGGAACGCGTTCCGCGAAGGAACGTGTTTGTTGCCGGATGTGCGGCAGCGACAAAGTGCGTCGCGTCTTTCGCGAGGGATATCTGCAACAGAACATTTATCCGTTATTTGGATATTATCCCTGGCGCTGCACGACTTGCGGCAGGCGCGTAATGTTGCGCAAGCGTCATAGAAGGAAGAAACAGGATCGCCAAGCAAGCCGGTGACGAAGGAATTCCATCTGGCAGCAACTCAGGAGCAGAAGAAGTTTCGGGCCAAGAAAAGTACGTTGGCCGGGCGCTCCGCCAGACGGCGCATAAAGTAGGGATACCACTCCGTTCCAAAGGGAACATACACGCGCACTTTGTAGCCTTCGCGCACCAGGTTGCGTTGCAGGTCGCGGCGCACGCCATACAACATCTGAAACTCGAAATGCTCGCGGCCGATTCCGCGCGACGCGGCATGGTCCTTGGCTGCATTAACAAGCGCCCCGTCGTGCGTTGCCAGCGCGTGATAGACCTGACTGGCGAGGAGCATCCGACTCAACTTGAGAAAACTTGCGTCAACATCAGCTTTGCGCGGGAACGCTACATCGGGCGGTTCTTTGTACGCACCCTTGCAAAGCCGGACGCGGATGCCGTCGGCCAGCAACTGCTCCACATCGGCCTGCGAGCGGTAAAGATAGGCTTGAATGACGACGCCTGCGGCGCCGCGCGTGGCGGCGTGCGCATGGATGCGGCGCACTATATCGAGCGTGATCTGCGTCAGCCGCGAGTCCTCCATGTCGAAGCGCACGAAGTTTTCCGTGGCGCGGGCGTGTTTCACGAGGTTGCCGGCGATAGATTCCGCGAGATCGGGCGATTGCTCAAGGCCCAGCTGCGTGAGTTTAACGCTGATGTTGGCATCGATGCCGCGGGCGGCGATGGAATCGAGCAATTTGTGATAGACCTCGGCAGCCCTATGCGCTTCGTTTTCTGTCGTGACGCTTTCGCCGAGTGAGTCGAGAGTCACGGCAATGCCCTCGCGGTTGACTTTTTCGGCCACTCGCAACGCATCATCGGGCGTCATGCCCGCAACAAAGCGCGAGTTGAGGCGAGCTCCCAACCGGGAGCGCTCACAGAAGTGACGCAATAGGTGATTATGAGAGAGTGCGATGAACGCGGAACGAAGAAGCGGCATGACTTGTTCCTGCAATGAAGTTTGCAGGTAAAAATTCTCTCTGCAAACAGACAAGTTTCGCACACCAGGGTGCGGAACGGGATTCAATAGAAATACCGCGGACCGGATGCGCTTGCTATCCTACGGAAATCCGTAGGGTAGTTTCTTGTTGAGGAGCGTCATGAGAAAGGTATGGAAGGCCGGCGAATCGTGCACGTTGGTTCCAGGTTGTGTATTGGCAATCGTATTTTCGGCTGTCGCTGCGCAGGCTCCGGCTGAAGGCGCCGCGGAGGGTGGGACGAAAGCGATCCAGGCGTTGTTCGTGAGCGACATCCACTTCGAACCATTTTCGGACCCCGGGAAGGCCGCAAAGCTGGCAACGGCGCCCGCTTCGGAGTGGGATTCCCTTTTCGCAGCTCCGCCGTCCGCCGATGCCGCGGCGCAGTGGACGAAGCTCCGGCAATCCTGTCCTACTCGCGGTGCAGACACTTCCTACGTCCTCTATCAATCGAGTTTGCGAGCGATTCACGCCGAGGCGAATGGAGCGAAATTCGTTATCCTAAGCGGTGATTTGATCGCCCACGATTTTTCATGCAAATTCGCGGCAGTGTTTCCGAAAGCTGCGCCTGGCGCTTATCGGGAGTTTGTGGAGAAGACAATTACCTATGTCATGGCCGAGTTGCGCAACGCGCTTGCCGGCGTCCCCGTCTATGCAGCGTTGGGAAATAACGATTCCGACTGCGGCGACTATCAACTCGACGCCAATGGCGCATTCCTGAAGGAGAGCGGGGAGGTCTTTGCCGCCGATCTTCACGGAGCGGAACAATCGCAGGCTCACGAAACCTTTGCGGCCGGAGGCTACTATCGCTTGAGCCTTCCCGCACCGATGGAGAACGCACGGCTGCTCGTGCTCGACGACCTGTTTATGTCGGACCGGTATGCGACCTGCGGCGGAAAGCAAGACGCGGCGCCCGGGGCGGCGCAAATTGCCTGGCTGAAACAACAGTTGAATGAAGCGCGCAAGAAGAAGGAAAGGGTCTGGGTGATGGCGCACATCCCGCCCGGAGTGGACTCCTATTCGACGGCGAAGAAGTGGATGGCTCTCTGTGCAGGAGGCAAGCCGAAGATGTTTCTTTCGTCTGAAGTGCTGCCTGAATTGCTGGCCGGTTATGGAGACGTGATTCAGTTGGCGATCTTCGCGCATACGCACATGGATGAGGTGCGGCTGCTCGCGCCGGCGAAAACCGACGCTGTCCAAGAACCTGTCGTTGTGAAGGTGGTGGCGTCGGTTTCGCCCATTGACGGGAACAATCCTTCGTTCACAATAGCGACGATCGATCCGGCGACAGCAACTCTCATCGACTACCGCGTGATTGCAGCTTCCAATCAAACCGGGATCGATACGACGTGGAGCGAGGAGTACGATTTTGCGAAGACCTATCACGAACCAGCGTTTGCACCAGCCACGGTGGAGAACCTGATTACCGGCTTCAAGGCCGATCCGGCGGCGCAGACGGCTGCGAGCCAGAGTTACCTGCGTTTCTACATGACCGGCGTCGATATGCGAATGATGGCGCTGATTTGGCAGCCGTACGTGTGTTCTTTGAAGAATGACTCGACCGACGCGTATCGAGAGTGCGTGTGCAAGAATGCGCCGTGAAGGGGAGGGACAAGCGAGGCAACTATCCCCCGGCAATGCCCGGAGGATAGCTATCTACTGCGCGCCCGCAGGGAGCGGATTGACGCGCGGCGTGCTTTAACTCGGGGTTTCCCAGTCGTCTGTCGCGGTCTTGCCGCCGTCGTTCCAATTGACCTCAATGGTCTGATAATCGAACGTGATCTGCTCAGTGTTGCCCGACTTGCGAATGCTGACAATCATCGCGTTTTTCAGCACGATCTTCTCGACTATCCTCTTGTTTGGCGAGGCTCCCTGGAAGGAAATCGTAACTTCGCTTAGCATCTCATGGGAACTGAATGCCAGGACCAGCTTGGGAGACGCCCAATCGATCTCCTTAGTGACGGTGATGGGGGAGTGCGTACGTCGGCCGCTGGCTGTACCGGTTGCAGCATCGTGGGCGACACGGATGAGATGGATGCTGTCAGACGTGGCATCCTTCCTGATGGAACCTTGCTTGGTGCCCTTTATCGTCATATATGCTTGCATCGCGGCCATGACATGCACTGCCGGCAGCAGCGCAGAGATCAAGCCGCAAAGTACCAACAAACGTACTGCATGACTGATACGCATCGCGATCCTCCTTGAGACTTCATGAAATGGAAGCAGGGAAGCTGCTCACAGCCGGAATGACTGTGAATTCCCGGCGGCGACAGTATAGCGCCGTGCGCAGCCGTTGCGAAATTTGTTTCAGAGCGGCTGAATTCGATGGGCCAATGAGTTGGCGCGCCACTATCGAGTGCCGACGGCGGCGGAGAAGCGAACCCGTGAGAGCGGTTCGTCTTTGGCGGCGAGGTACTCGTTGACGGCGACGGCGGCTTTGCGGCCTTCGGCGATGGCCCAGACAACGAGCGACTGACCGCGGCGCATGTCGCCTGCGGCGAAGACGCCATCGACCGAGCTCATGTAGTTCGTTGTCGCAATGTTGCCGCGGGCATCGAGCGCAAGGCCTAGCTGCTCGACCATGCCGCTGCGGACAGGGCCGAGAAAGCCCATGGCCAAGAGCACTAGATCGGCCTCGACCGAGAATTCAGTGCCCGGCAGAGCCTCGAACTTGGGGGGAGGACCCACGCGAACACAGTGAAGCTGCTTGACGTTTCCTTTGGCATCGCCAGTGAACTTGAGGGTGCCAATGCTCCAGTCGCGGATACCGCCTTCCTCGTGTGAACTCTCGGTGCGCAATTGCAGCGGCCAAAGGGGCCACGGAGTGGTGGGGGCGCGATCCTCGGGTGGTTTGGGCATGATTTCGAACTGGTGCACGCTTTTTGCGCCCTGGCGATGGCTGGTGCCAAGGCAGTCGGCGCCGGTGTCGCCGCCGCCGATGATAATGACGCGCTTGCCTGCGGCAAGGATGGGCGCCGCGGCCTTCATGGATGCGAGAAGGGCCTCTTCGGAATCGCCCTCATTGCGGCGATTCTGCTGGGGCAAGAACTCCATGGCGTAGTGAATGCCCTTGAACTCGCGGCCGGGAACGGTGAGGTCGCGGGGCTGCTCAGCGCCGCCGCATAGCAGAATGGCGTCGAAACCGTCGGTGAGCGATTCCACGGAAACATTGACGCCCACGTGCGCGTTGGTCTGGAAAACGACACCTTCCGCCTTCATCTGCTCGATGCGGCGATCGACCACATGCTTTTCGAGCTTGAAGTTGGGAATGCCGTAACGGAGCAATCCGCCGATGCGGTCGTTCTTCTCGAAGACCGTGACGGAGTGGCCGGCGCGGCGCAATTGCTGCGCGGCTGCGAGACCGGCGGGGCCGCTGCCTACGACTGCGACGCGCTTGCCTGTGGCTTGCTCGGGCGGCTCCGGATGAATCCAGCCTTCATCCCAAGCGCGCTCGACGATAGAGCGCTCGATGAGCTTGATGGAAACCGGCGGTTGATTGATGCCCAGCACACACGCGGCCTCGCAGGGTGCGGGACAGATGCGGCCGGTGAACTCCGGAAAGTTGTTCGTCGAGTGAAGGCGGCGGATGGCAGCTTCCCATCGATTGTTGTAGACGAGGTCGTTCCAGTCTGGAATCAGATTGCTGACCGGGCATCCAGTGTGGCAAAAGGGCACGCCGCAATCCATGCAGCGCGCGCCCTGCTGGCGCTGCTTTTCCTCGGGGAACGGCTCGTAGATTTCGAACCAGTCCTTGATGCGCTCATCAGCCTTGCGGCGTGTGGGTTGTTCGCGACCGATCTCCAGAAATCCTGTGACCTTACCCATGTTGTACCTCAGCCGGCATCTTCCGGACAGACTTGCGCTTGCAGAATTTCACGAACAGTGGATTTTTCTTAAGGAAAATCCACGCTGATTTTGTGCCCCGCACATCATGCGTGCCCGGAAAATGCGTTGGTAGCCGCAACCAGAGGCGACGAAACGGCAGGTGCTGCGTAAATTGCCTCGGCGCGCGCCACGCCGAGGACGCGCTTGTACTCGTGCGGGAAGACCTTGATGAACTTCGGCTGTGCATCGGCCCAGTGTTCGAGAACCCAAGCGGCGCGCGGGCTACCGGTGGCGTCGCGATGGCGCGCGAGCAGACTGCGGACCAGCTCGACATCGGCGGGATCGGCAAGCGGTTCGAGATCGACACTGGCCTGGTTGCAGCGGCGCGTCGAGAAGTCGCCCTGATCGTCGTAGACGTAGGCGATACCGCCGCTCATGCCGGCGGCGAAGTTGCGGCCGGTGGAACCAAGAACGATGACCAGGCCCTTTGTCATGTATTCGCAGCCGTGATCGCCCACGCCCTCGACCACAGCAGTAGCGCCGGAGTTGCGGACGGCGAAGCGCTCGCCGGCGATGCCGTTGAGGAAGGCCTCGCCGCCGGTGGCGCCGTAGAGAACCACGTTGCCGACCAAAATACTTTCTTCAGGCAGGAAGCTCGAGGTCTTAGGCGGATAGGAGACGATCCGTCCGCCGGAGAGCCCTTTGCCGAGGTAATCGTTCGCATCGCCTTCGAGTTCGAGTGTGACGCCATTGGGTACAAAGGCACCAAAGCTCTGGCCGGCCGAACCGCGGAATTTGAAGCGTATGGTTTCGTCGGGCAAACCGGCCGATCCGTAACGGCGTGCGATCTCGCCGCCCAACATAGCGCCCACGGTGCGATGCACGTTGCGGATGGCAAAGCTGCCCGCAACCTTGGCCTGCGACTGGAGCGCAGGCCTGGCTTTGGCGATGAGCGCGTGATCGAGCGCCGGGCCGAGTCCGTGATCCTGGCACGTGGTGCGTCGGCGCGCCACACGCGAGGGCAGCGGGGGCACGTGCAGAATCGATGAGAGATCGATGCCCCTGGCCTTCCAGTGGGCGTCGTCGATGTGCACGTCGATCTTTTCCACGTGGCCCACCATCTGATCGACGGTCCTGAATCCGAGCTTAGCCATGTGCTGGCGCATCTGCTCCGCAATAAAGAAGAAGAAGTTGATTACGTGCTCGGGCGTGCCGGTGAAGCGCGCGCGGAGCACCGGGTCCTGAGTGGCGATACCGACCGCGCAAGTATTTAAGTGGCACTTGCGCATCATGATGCAACCCATTGAAATTAGCGGCATTGTGGCAAAGCCGAACTCCTCAGCGCCAAGCAGGGCGGCGATCACGACGTCGCGGCCCGTCTGCAGCTTGCCGTCGGTCTGAACGCGGATGCGGCTACGCAGATCGTTGAGCAGCAAGACTTGCTGCGTTTCGGCCAGGCCGAGCTCCCAGGGCAGCCCGGCGTGCTTGATGGAGCTGAGCGGCGAAGCGCCCGTGCCCCCGGTGTCGCCTGAGATGAGCACCACGTCGGCGTGCGCCTTGGAGACGCCTGCAGCAACGGTGCCGACACCGACCTCCGAGACAAGCTTGACCGCAATGCGCGCCTGTGGATTGACATTCTTGAGGTCGTAGATGAGCTGCGCCAGGTCCTCGATTGAGTAAATGTCGTGGTGCGGCGGAGGCGAGATGAGGCCAACGCCGGGAATTGAGTAACGCGTTTTGGCGATGACTTCGTCCACCTTGTGGCCCGGCAACTGGCCGCCTTCGCCGGGTTTCGCGCCTTGCGCCATCTTGATCTGCAACTCGTCGGCATTGACGAGATAATTCGTGGTCACGCCGAAGCGGCCGCTCGCCACCTGTTTCACGGCGCTGCGGCGCAGGTCCCCGTTGGCGTCGCGCTTGAAGCGCTCCTCCTCTTCGCCGCCCTCGCCGGTATTCGACATGCCGCCGAGGCGGTTCATGGCGATGGCGAGAGTTTCGTGGGCCTCTTTCGAAATCGATCCGAAGCTCATGGCGCCGGTCGTGAAGCGCTTGACGATCTCTTTCGCCGGCTCGACTTCTTCGATTGGAATCGGATTTTCGGCGTACTTGAGCCTCAGCAGTCCGCGCAGCGTACAGAGATTGCGGTTCTGGTTGTCGATGAGGTCGGTGTATTCTTGGAATGCGGCCAAGCTGTTCTGCCGCACCGCGTGCTGCACCTTGCTTATGGTAAGCGGGTTGAGCAGATGGTATTCGCCGCCTTCGCGATATTGGTACTGGCCCCCGACCACCAGCTCAGTCTCGGATTCCGTAAGCGGCTGGAAGGCGTACGCGTGTTTCATTTGCGCTTCACGAGCAAGGACCGCGAGGCCAACGCCTTCGATACGCGAGGAGGTACCGGGAAAGTAGGCTTCGATGAGCGATTTGTTCAGGCCGACGGCTTCGAAGACCTGCGCACCGCGATAACTTTGCAGGGTGCTGATGCCCATCTTCGAGAAGGTTTTAAGCAACCCCTTGTTGATGGCCTTGATGAAGTTCCTTTCGGCGTACTCGGCAGTAACCTTTTCCGGCAGCAGGCTGCGCCGCTTGAGATCGTGAATGGTCTCGATAGCGAGGTACGGGTTGATGGCGCTGGCGCCGTAGCCGATGAGGAGCGCGAAGTGCATCACCTCACGCGGCTCTCCGCTTTCGATAATCAGCGCGATCTGAGTGCGGGTTTTCTCCTTCACCAAACGGTTGTGCACAGCTGCCATGGCCAGCAGGCTGGGAATAGGCGCGTACGTAGGATCGACACCCCGATCGGAGAGAATCAGCAGTGTGTAGCCGGACGCGACGGCATGTGAGGCACTATTTGCCAATTCATCGAGCGCCTGCTTCAAGCCCTTCTCGCCGTCTTCGGCGCGGAACAGGGCGCGAAGGGTGGTGGCGAGCAGGTCGCCCGAAGACACGCGGCGCAACTTTTCCAGGTCGCGGTTGGTAAGAATCGGATGTGGCAGCCTGAGGGTGTGGCAGTTCTCCGGCGCTTCGTCCAGAATATTGCGTTCCGTGCCGATGTAGCTGATAAGCGACATCACCAGCTCTTCGCGGATGGGATCGATGGGCGGGTTCGTCACCTGGGCAAAGAGCTGCTTGAAGTAGTTGAAGAGCGGCTGCGGGCGGTCGGAGAGGCATGCCAACGGCACGTCGGTGCCCATGGAGCCCACGGGTTCCTCGCCATTGACGGCCATAGGCGTGAGCAGGATACGCAGATCCTCCTCGCTGTAGCCGCAGGCGCGCTGGCGGCGTAGGAGGGTCTCGGGATTCGAGGCAATGACGCGGGCCGGCTCGGGCAGTGCATCGATGATGACTTGCTGCTGCTTCAGCCAGTCGCCGTAAGGCTTGCGGCCGGCCAGGTCCTTCTTGATCTCGGCATCGGAGACGATGCGCTGCTGCACCGTATCGACCAAGAACATGCGGCCCGGCTGCAGGCGTCCTTTTTTGAGAATGTCCTCGGCAGGAACTTCGATTACGCCGGCCTCTGAGGCAAGCACGACCAGATCGTCTTTGGTGACGATGTAGCGGCCGGGGCGCAGACCATTGCGGTCAAGCGTGGCGCCGATGACCTTACCGTCGGTGAAGGCGATTGCGGCCGGGCCGTCCCACGGCTCCATCAGCGAGGCGTGGTACTCATAAAAGGCGCGTTTGTCCTCATCCATGTCGGGATTGCCCGCCCAGGCCTCGGGAATGAGCATGGCCATCACGTGCGGCAGGGAACGGCCGGACTGGTAGAGGAACTCAACAGCATTGTCGAGCGAAGCAGAGTCGCTGCCGCCCGGCATGATGACCGGATACAGATCGCCAATGTTATCGCCGTGGAGCGGGCTCGAGAGAACGGACTGACGCGCGTTCATCCAGCTAATGTTGCCGCGAATCGTATTGATTTCGCCGTTGTGCGCGACGTAGCGATAGGGGTGCGCCAGCTTCCAACTTGGAAACGTGTTGGTGGAAAAGCGCTGGTGGATGAGGGCCAGGGCGCTCGTGACCAGTGGATTGGCCAGCTCGAAGTAGAACTTCTCTATCTGCGGGGCCAGCATCAGGCCCTTGTAGATGATCGTGCGGCAGGAGCACGAAGGAACGTAGAAGGTCTCCTTATCCTCAATCTCAGAGGCCGCAATCTCGTTTTCCGTGCGGCGGCGTACATGGTAGAGCAGGCGCTCGAATGATTCCTCATCGAGACCCTGCGGGCGGGCAAGGAAAAGCTGCTCGATGTAGGGCTGGGAGCGGCGTGCTTCGCGGCCGATGGCATCGCCATTGAGAGGGGTATCGCGCCAGCCGAGGACCTGGCATCCCTCCTCCTGGGCGATGCGCTCAAAGACGCCCTCACATTGCAGGCGCATGTGTCTCTCCACGGGCAAGAAGCACATGGCAACGCCGTAGGCGCCGGACTGGGGAAGAGAAACGCCCAGCTCGGCGCATTCACGCACAAAAAAGTCGTGAGGAATCTGAATGAGGATGCCGGCGCCGTCGCCGGTCTCGGGATCGCAACCCGCCGCGCCGCGATGGGTGAGGTTGATAAGGACCTCAAGGCCTTTGCGGATGATCTCGTGGCTTCTTTCGCCGCGGATGTTCGCGACCAATCCAATGCCGCATGCATCGTGTTCATCCCGTCGATGGTAGAGGCCTTGCGATTGCGGAGCGCGGCGACGATTGTATGAGAGTTGCATGGCCACCTTTGCGAGCAAAATTCCGTTGCGGAAAGTTTCTACGAACCGAATACACATCCGCCCTGCGATTTCAGGCGTAAAAAATCGCCCTCAGGCAGGTCTGGAGGATAGTGTGAACAGCTCCGGCCGCATCCGAAACTGCGCTGTTCTTAATATAGCGAAAAATCGCCGCCGATGCAGAACTTCCGCTCAATATGAGTGGCCTGCGCGGCTAGCTGAGATGGTTCACATGGCACATATAGCGTGTTTTGTACCGTATACTCGGTTCGAATGATAACTTTGAACGACACGATTCTGGTCACCGGCGGAGCGGGGTTTATTGGTTCAAACTTTGTGCTGACCTGGATGAAGACCTGCAGCGGTGCAGTAGTGAATCTCGATCTATTGACCTATGCGGGAAATGCCGCGAACCTTGCATCCCTCGAACTTGACCGGCGGTACACGTTTGTGCACGGAGACATTTGCAATGCCGAGCTGGTGGCATCGCTTCTACGCAAGCACCGGCCGCGCGCGATCGTGCATTTTGCCGCAGAGAGCCACGTGGACCGGTCGATTGTCTCGCCGGAAGCATTTCTTCGGACGAATGTGATGGGGACGTTTACGCTGCTGGAGCAGGCGCGAATGTACCGTGTGGAACTGGACGAAGGCGGCCGCGCGGCGTTCCGCTTTTTGCATGTATCGACGGACGAGGTCTACGGGACTCTCGGCCCGAACGATCCGGCATTCAGTGAAACTACCGCCTACGCGCCAAACAGCCCGTATGCGGCCTCGAAGGCCGGTTCGGATCATCTGGCCAGGACGTACTTTCATACATACGGTCTGCCTGTATTGGCTACAAATTGCTCGAACAATTACGGGCCATTTCAATTTCCGGAAAAATTGATTCCGCTGATGATCCTGAATGCGCTTGAAGGCAAGCCGCTGCCTGTGTATGGCGACGGGAAGAATGTGCGCGACTGGCTGTTCGTCGAGGATCATTGCGCAGCGATCCGACGAGTCATCGAAAGCGGCCGTCCCGGCGAGACGTACAACATAGGCGGGAACAGCGAGCGCGCGAATATCGACGTGGTGACAGCGATCTGCGACCTGGTGGACGAGATGCGGCCACTGGCCCGCCACGGCGGGCAGGCCAGTGCTGCCCCGCGGCAAAGACTTATTACATATGTCGAGGACAGGCCGGGGCACGACCGGCGGTACGCTATCGACGCAAGCAAGATCACGCGGGAGCTAGGCTGGAAGCCGTCGGAGCAGTTTGAGAGCGGATTGCGCAAGACGGTGCGCTGGTATTTGGAGAACAGCGAGTGGGTGGACAGTATGCGGACCGGCGCGTACCGCGAGTGGATTGCGAAGAATTACGCCGAGCGGGGAAGTCTCTGACCGTACGATTTCGCCTATCCGCATGGTGGTATCCCACCCTTGATGCATAAAGGTCGCCGCGGCGACACGCACCAAAGATGGGGTACCTATCTTTTTTGTACAACGCGGTTGTGGAGGGACCACGATGATCGACAACCCAGAAGGCCGCAATTTTGATTTGAACATCGAGAAAGTGCTGGAAGGCTGGGAAGCCTGCCACGCTATTCGTGAGGTCCTTGCGAACGCTCTTGATGAGCAAGCGTTGACCCAGACAGCAGAGGTGCAAATCAGCCGAACCCCTGATGGCGCGTGGCATATCCGCGATTTTGGGCGCGGTTTGAAATACGAACATCTGACCCAGAACGAAAACGAAGAGAAGCTAAAGAATCCCAGTAAAGTCGTTGGAAAATTCGGCGTCGGGTTGAAAGATGCGCTCGCAACCTTCAGCCGGCGCGATGTGGACATTCGCATCCGTTCTCGATACGGCGACATCACCCTTGGCCAGATTCCGAAATCTGATTTCACAGACGTCGTCACTCTTCATGCTGTCGTCCATCCTGCCCAGGACAGTTCAATGCTCGGCACGGATGTGATTTTACGAGGCATAGCCGACGACGAGATAGCGAAAGCAAAGAGTTTCTTCCTGAAGTTTTCCGGCGAATCGGTCCTCGATGACACTCCCTATGGACAGATATTGCAGAGGAATCCAATCCGCAACGCTCGTATCTACATCACCGGAATGCTCGTGGCAGAAGAAGAGAACTTCGCCTTCTCGTTCAACATTACCTCTCTGACTGCAACGATGCGTAAAGCACTCAATCGTGAGCGAACCAATGTGGGCCGGTCCGCATACAGTGAACGGGTCAAGCAAATGCTTTTGGCGTCCAAATCGACCGTCGTTGCGAATACCCTCGCTAACGAGTTGATGAAGGTCGAGAGCGGGACAAATCGGGAGGAAGTGAAATGGACGGACGTGGCCGTGCATGCATCTCAAGCTCTTAACGCGTCCAGTCAGGTCGTCTTTGTGACTGCCAACGAGCTGATTTCCCACACGGATGCGATCAATCACGCACAGGCGGATGGGCTCAGGATTGTTACAATTCCAGAAAACATCAGGGCCTCGCTTCAGGGGACCAGTGATATCCAGGGAAACCCCGTCCGTGACCTTTCTGTTTTCCAGTCCGAAAGAGAACAGAGCTTCCAGTTCAACTTTGTCGCCTATAACCTGCTCAGCCAACCCGAGCGCGGCGTGTTCGATCAATGGAGGGTAATTGCTGATTTTGTTGGTGGTCTGCCTAGCAGGGTTCGCGAAGTAAAAATTTCTGAGACAATGCGTCCCGACTTCCTAACCACTAATGAGGCGGTAGGCCTCTGGGATCCGTCCTCATCGAGTATCGTCATCAAGCGTACTCAACTCCGAACTATATCGGAATTTGCAGGAACGCTTCTCCATGAGATAGCCCATGCAAGGAGCGGTTACGGGGATGTGACACGTGACTTCGAGTCTGAACTCACGAAGATGTTGGGCATGTTGGCGGCCTTGCATGTCAACTCAAAGAAAGGCGTGTTTTCAAAGTGGTCTCAATGATTGAGGGGGCAGAGTGTAGAGAAATGAGGCAGCAGACATGAAGGGCATCATACTTGCAGGCGGATCGGGGACGCGGCTTTATCCCGTGACTCACGTGGTCTCGAAGCAGCTTCTGCCGGTTTACAACAAACCCATGATTTATTACCCGCTGAGCACGCTCATGCTCGCGGGGCTGCGGGAGATTCTCATCATCTCGACGCCGCAGGACACGGAGCGCTTTGCGGATTTGCTCGGCGACGGGCGCCGCTGGGGCCTCGAGATCAGCTACGCGGTGCAGCCGAGCCCCGACGGGCTGGCGCAGGCATTCCTCATCGGCCGCGATTTTATTGGAGGCGACACTAGCGCACTGGTGTTAGGCGACAACATCTTTTACGGGCAGGGGTTGTCGAAGCAATTGCAAACAGCCGCACAGCTGAAGCAAGGCGCCACGGTATTTGCCTACCCCGTGGAAGATCCCGAGCGGTACGGAGTGGTGGAGTTCGACAAAGCGGGCCGTGCGGTGAGCCTGGAGGAGAAACCGAAAGCGCCCAAGTCGCGTTATGCAGTGACGGGCTTGTATTTTTACGATCGCGACGTGGTGGGCATTGCCGAATCGCTCAAGCCTTCGCCGCGCGGAGAGCTCGAGATTACCGACCTGAACCGGCGGTATCTCGAAGCAGGAAAGCTGAAAGTGGAAATTATGAGCCGCGGCATGGCATGGCTCGACACGGGCACGCACGACTCGCTGCTAGAAGCCGCGACGTTCGTGCATACCATCGAGCGGCGGCAGGGGCTGAACATCGCCTGCCCCGAAGAGATCGCCTACCGGCAGGGATTCATCGGCGCCGCGCAGCTTGAAGCGCTCGCCGCGCCTATCGCGAAAAGCGGCTACGGGCAATATCTGCTGGCTTTATTGCGGGAGCCGTATTTTTCGGCAGGAAGCGAATCATGAAGATTGAAGCCACTTCCTTGCCCGGCGTGCTGCTGCTGACCCCGGCTATCTACCGAGATGATCGCGGCGCATTCTCCGAGACCTTTAATTTGCGCCATATGATTGAGGCCGGCCTGCCCACCAACTGGGTACAGGACAATTTTTCGATTTCCAAAAGGAATGTGCTGCGCGGCATTCACTATCAGATCGTCCAGCCGCAGGGAAAGCTGGTGCGCGTGACGCACGGCGCGGTGTTCGATGTTGCCGTGGACCTGCGCCGCAGATCGCCCACGTTCGGCCGTCATATGGCTGTGGAACTGAGCGGGGAAAACGCCAAGATGCTCTGGATTCCCGAAGGCTTCGGGCACGCATTTCTGGTGTTGAGCGAAGTGGCCGGATTTGCCTACAAGGTGACGGACTATTACTCTCCGGAGGGCGAGCGGACGATCGTATGGAACGATCCGGATTTGGCGATTCCATGGCCGGTAGTGGAAGGCGGTCCGATCGTTTCCGAGAAGGATCGAAGAGGCTCAAAGTTGGATGGCGCCGAGATCTTTTCGTGAAGACAACGGCGCCGGGGAGAACCAGTGCAATTCCGATGCTCTTAGGCACCTATGCCGTCAAAGAGCTGGATCAGGACGTATTTTGTCTATCGCCGCGGATGGTATACTCACTTGTCGGGTGTCGAACCAAAGCCGTTATTTTCGTCGCTTTTGAGGTTTCTATGTCTGGCCACTCGAAATGGGCCACCATCAAGCACAAGAAGGGCGCGCTGGACGCCAAGCGCGGCAAGATTTTCACTCGCCTGATCAAGGAGATCACCATCGCCGCCAAGGCGGGAGGCGATCCGGACGGCAACCCAAGGCTGCGCACAGCGATTTTGGCAGCCAAGGCAGAGAACATGCCTGCCGACAACATTAAGCGAGCCATCCAGCGCGGAACCGGCGAATTGGAAGGGGCCAGCTACGAAGAGGTCACTTTTGAGGGGTACGGGCCGGGCGGCGTGGCAATCCTGGTCGACGTCCTAACCGACAATCGCAACCGCGCGGTGAGCGAAATCCGTCACACTTTCACAAAGAACGGCGGAAACCTGGGCGAAGCCGGCTCGGTGAAGTTCATGTTTGCCAAGAAGGGCCTGATTGCCGTGGAGAAATCGGCTGCCTCAGAAGAGAAGTTGATGGACATTGTGCTCGAGCAGGGCGGTGAGGACCTGAAAGACGAAGGCGAGACGTGGGAGATCATCACCGATCCGGGGGCCCATGAAGCGGTCGCCAATGCGGTCAAAGCTGCGGGCATTTCCACGGTGATGAGCGAGGTGACCATGTTGGCCTCAACCTACAACAAGCTGGAAGGCAATGCCGCGGCGCAGATGGTGCGGCTGCTGGAGGCTCTGGAAGATCTCGACGACGTGCAGAACGTTCACTCGAACTTCGATATGGATACTGAGCAGATGGAACACGCGACGGGTTGAGGCGGCGTCAGGCTGCGCAAGATGAGGCCGCCCGGTTGAGGCGGTCTTTTTTTGGAATAGACGAGGAAATAGGGATCAACGCTTGACAATGGACGGAAGTTTGCATCGAAGGGCAGGGAAAGGCTTGAGGAGAGTGCAAGGATTTGTTGTATTGATGGCGTCGACAGTGGGGACGGTGGTGGCGCTAGCGCAGACGCCGGGTGGTTCCATGGCGAATCCTGACAAGGCGAACAACCCCGTGGCGCAAGTACGGCATCAGCAGAGTTGGGAGTACGGCCCCTTTTTGAATGGAGGCATGGGCTTGGGGAATCGGTCGGATTACAAGTTTTTCTGGGGCGGATTCGAACTGGGCAAGGTGCTGACGCCCGTCGAGCACGCGGGAATCCTTAGCGGACAGTTCGAGTTGGCGGGCAATGTCATGCCTCTTTGGCAAGCGTATACGCCAGCGCCGCATGCAGCTACATATACGTGTATCAGCGGAGGTCAGTCAGTGCCGTGCGTATTGCCTACCGGGGGAGGAACCTTTCGTGGACTAAGTATGACGCCGGTGATCTTCCGATGGAATTTTGCTGCAAGCTCGCACCGGATTCAGCCATGGTTTCAGGGCGCCGGCGGACTGATCTACACCACCCACAAGTTTCCGCCGAATTTCCTCACCAACAAGAACCCGATGCTTGGACCTGTGGTTGACGGTGGAACGTGCGTGTGGAATTTTTCACCGCAAGGCGGCGGGGGAATTCGCTATTTTCTGCGCCCCAAAGGGTCAATCGATCTGGGTGTAAATGGAGTGCACATCTCCTCAGCCTCGCTGGGCGACCGCAACCCTGGCGTGAATGCCAGCATCCAGATTCAGGTGGGCTACACGTTCTGGAGATGACGGTGTACAGGTGGCCGGCGGTTGCAACCCAAACCCCAAGGGTGAATTGACCATGAGTGGACAGCTCATCGAGTGCGTTCCCAACTTTTCAGAGGGAACTGACGCGGCGTGCGTGGAGGCGATTGTGGCCGCCATGCGTGTAGAGAACGTACAGCTGCTTGATTGGTCGTTGGACCTGGATCACAACCGTTCGGTGGTGACAATTGCCGGGGAGCCGGACGCAGTGGTTGAGGCAGCGGTTCGCGCAGCGGGAATGGCGGCGGAAACCATCGATTTGACCCGCCAACAGGGAGTTCACCCGCGCATCGGTGCGGCGGATGTAATCCCGTTCGTGCCGGTACGCGGGATCAAGCTGGAGCAGTGTGTGATGCTTGCGCGGCAGGCCGGACTGGAGATTTGGCGGCGGTTCGGAGTTCCGGTTTTTTTTTACGAAGCAGCTGCGGCCCGGCCCGACCGGGTAAATCTGGAGGACGTGCGCCGGGGGCAGTTCGAGGGCCTAAGAGATGCAGTGGAGAATGAACCTTCGCGGCGGCCTGACCTGGGTGGGCCGGGGCTGCATCCCACTGCGGGCGCCTGCGCGGTAGGGGCGCGCAAGTTCCTGGTGGCCTATAACATCTGCTTCGATTCCTCCGACGTGTCTGTTGCCCGCTCCATTGCGCGGGAGATTCGGGCCGCTAACGGTGGCTTGAAGGGCGTGAAGGCGATCGGCGTCATGGCTCATGGCCGAGCCCAGTTGTCGATGAATATCACTGACTTTGAAGCGACTCCGATCTCCAAGGTACACCGCAAGGTTTCAAGCCTTGCTGACCGGCACAAAGTTTCGCTTGCCGAGGGAGAGTTAATTGGCTTGATTCCCGAGGCGGCTTGTGAGCGGGAAAGCGAGTGGATGCGTCAATTAGTTGGGTTTGATGAAGAGACGAAGGTTTTCGAGCGCCGCTTGAAACGCCCTTTGGGGTGGCCTAGAAAGGGAGAACAATTCCGTGCAGCCGGATAGCTCTGATGAGTAATTCGCCGGTAAAATGGTAGTGGAACGCTGTGGATTTCCGGGGAGCGGCGGGTGGCGTGGATCTCCCCGCAATGGCGCAGGTGACAAACTGCAAGGTGGCTTGTTGTGTGTTTGGAGGAAGACATTGTTCAAGTTCTTGGTGAGATATTCTGTGGCGTTGATCCTGCTTGGGATGGGCACTTTGGCCTTCGCAGCTCAACTCTCTACGGATGCGCGAGGAGCCATTCCGCACGATGTGCAGCAGCTGGTAGTGATCGATTACCACGTGATGCAGAACTCGGCCTCGGCAACGGATTTGCGCAACCGCGTGACGCCGCCGGAGCTGAAGCAGTTCGACGAAGCGTTAAGTCACTCCGGATTGAACGAAAATCACGACGTGGATGAACTCGCATTTGCGCTCTTCCGGCCTTCGCCGGGCAGCGATGCCTTACAAACCGTGGGCATCGCGCAAGGCCAGTTCGATTTGCCGACGATCTTGGGCAATTTCCGCCGCCAGAAGGTCAAAGCCACGATGGTTCGGACGAACGCCGTGTACCCGATGGCCAAGACTGGAATGGTGCTGTGCTTTGTCGATCCGTCGACCATGATTTTTGGCGACAAGGAGGCCGTGACCAAAGCGCTGGATGCGCGCGACGGAATGGCGGCAAGCATTCTTACCAACAGCTCTATGATGAATGCGATGCTAAGTGTCGACACCAATCCGTTATGGAGCATCCTGGACGACAAAGGAACGCAAACCATGATGAAGCAGCTTTTGGGCGAGGCGGGCTCGGTGACCGACTTTGACACCGTGCGCAAGCGGCTGGAGGCATCATGGTACTCGATGGATTTCCAGCACGGGGTGCGGTTTGACTTGACGATTGAGACCGGCGATTCGTTCGCAGCGGCCACCGTTTCATCGTTGCTGTCGGCAGCGATGATCGTGCGCAAGATGAGCGCATCCGACGCGGAAAAGCAGGCCTTGAACAATACCGACATCGGTTCCAGTTCAGGAAACCTGACTATCCACTTCGCCTCTTCAGACGCGGAGTTCAGCAGCTTGTTGCAGTCGCCGCTCTTCAAGAACATGGTGCACTAAAATTGTTGCTCCTTGAGGCGCGAACAAGGATTTGTGTCCCGGTTTTCGCAAGTTCCTGCCAATGGGGGCATGGTTGTGTAGGAACGCCGAGGCCGGCCGCTATTTCCGTCAGGCAGATTTCAGCATAAGAACTTCGTGCTCTTTTTGGTTGGCGGACTGATCTCCCATGCCTGGCTCGTATTGGCAGGCGAGGTTCCGTCCACTGTTCTTGGCTTCATAAAGCGCCTTATCCGCGCAATCAATGAGCGAAAGGGCGTGCTGTCCCAGTTGCGGAGCAAGTGTGGCGCATCCTGCCGAGATCGTAACGACGCCGGCCGCGTTGCCACAGTGCGGAAGCTGGCGTTCGCGCATGACGGCGCAAATGTCCTGCGCTACCTGAAAGGCGCCGGCCGCAGCAGTATTCGGTAGGATCACGGCAAACTCCTCGCCGCCGAACCGGGCCACTAGATCACCCGGCCTTGAGACCACATCCTGAATCGCTTCGGCAATCTGTTTAAGACAATTGTCGCCGCGCAGGTGACCGTAGGTGTCGTTGTAGATCTTGAAATGATCGGCGTCGATGAGCACGAGGGAAAGCGGTTTGCGCTCCCGGAGGCCGCGCCGCCATTCCGTGGTGAGGCATTGGTCGAAGCGGCGGCGATTAGCGAGTCCTGTGAGAGCATCGGTGATGGCCAGGGCCTCGACCGCGTGATATGCCTCGGCAAGCTGCTGCTCGGCAAGCTTGCGCTGCGTAATCTCGCGCAAATTGTTCAGGACTCCCGTGGGGACCGCCGTGACGGGATCGCGGATGGTGCGCAGACTGGCTTCAACCCACACGTAGCTGCCATCGTGGATTCTTACGCGGCACTCAACCAGTGCTTCATCCCTACCATCGTGCAGCTCGCGAAGCGTCTCCGCCATCGTTGACTGGTCGTCAGGATGCACCAGCGCGAGGCTGTGCAGTTTGAGCACTTCTTCCTTGGACCATCCACTCCATTTGGCGCCGGCCGCAGAGACGAAACTCCTATGCCCGTCGAAATCGGCAATGATAATGACGTCGCGCGAGTTCTCCGTCACGAGTTTGTGCAAGGCGGCGGTCTCTTGGAGTCTCCGTTCTGTAGAGCGCAAACTCTCAATGACGACCGAGACGCTGAATAGCATAAACATGGCGGAGGCGACAAAGAGTTGCAGGATGACGGCCGGCTCGAGGTGCGAGAGGGATGGGGAGAATGCGAAGGGGCCCTTTCCATGGACCGTATACCAGCTTCCAATCCCTGCCACGAAAAGCGTGGCAGTGGCTGCCCAGCCCAGACCGAGCCGGAGCAGGACCAGGATGAGCAGAGGAAAGAGAACAAACGGCAGCGGCACCTTTGCCTGGCAAAGAACAGCGAAGGTGACAGCCACAAAGGGAATGAGGTAGGCCCAATTTCTGCCAAGACAGAAGGTGCGGGTAATTCTCGTGCGAAAAATAGCGACGCACGCGGGAGTGACGACACATACGCCGAGGCTGTCGGCCCCCACCCATCGGACGATGTATGTGAAGAAGGCTACGTGCCGCCAGAGTGAGAGAATAAGTGCGGCCAGGACCCCTGTTGTGAGCGGCGCAAGCAGAACCGCCAAGGCAAAAAAGCGAATAAGATATTTGGCTTGAGTGAATTTGGGAAGTTGTGCAGAGCGGCGGCGCAGAAGCAGCGCCCCTAGGAATGCCTCCAAAACATCGAGAGGCGCATCCAAGAGAATGAACTGCCACGATACATGAATAATGGCGCTAGCGAGGACGTGGCCCAGAAGGCCCGCACAAAGGTAGGCCGGCCAGAGACGACGCGGAGCCAGAAGAAGATAGGCGAGCAGGACGCCGTTGGCGATCCAAAGCAGCTCCGTTTCGGCAACAGTGCCGGCGAGCACTGCCGCCAGGCAGACACAGAGGAAGCAGCCCGCAAGCCGGAGCGCAAAGCCGTACGGTCGAAGCCATCGGACCGGGAGGGGCCAACAACGGGCTGCAATCACGGTGCGCAACTCCACCCTCCCCTTTCCTTATCGGAGCGATTTACGGCAACATCAGCCGTCGAAGGGGATTTGGTGTTGATTTTTGGGGCCTTGGTTACTGGCGGACGCGGATCATTAGGCCTTGCGGGCCTAGGAAGGCGGAGTCAATTGAAGGTGGAATTCGACCTGTCCGTTGGGTTCGAGGACGATCTCAAGCTGGCCTTGCTGCCGTTCGATCAGAGTAGGCCCTGAGATTTGAACCAACTGGCCGTTGGCTGCCTTGTAGGAGATCTTAAGCTGGCCACTACCGCGGACCTGAAACCGGTAATGGAAGCCGGCGCCGGCTGCGAGGGAGTCGGCGCCGAAGCTGGCGCTGGGATAGTCTACTTCGAGCAGCTGGATAGGCGCGCCCGTGCCGTTTTCGATGGTGGCGTCGATATGATACGAATGGCAGGCGGCGAACAGGAAAGTTGAGAGGAGAATCGCCGCGTAAAGCGGCAAGTGCCACCCGGCGCGGCGGTTCACTGACCGGTCTCCCCATCGGGCGCAGTCTCCGACCTGGAAAGCTGTTTGGCCACAGCCTTTTCGATGCGGTCTAGGCGCTTGACCAACTCTGGCAGGCGCTGAAAGATGGCCACGGCACGCAGCCAGATGCGGTTGTCGAAGCCGGGCGATCCGGAGATCGTCTTGCCTGACGGGATGTCATGCGAGACCGCCGACTGCGCGGTGAGAATGACGCCGTCTCCGACCGTACAGTGGCCGGCAATTCCCACCTGACCGGCGAGAATTACGTTGTTTCCGATGACCGACGAGCCGGCGAGGCCGGTTTGCGCGCAGAGCAGCGTATCGTTGCCCACGCAGGAGCCGTGGCCCACCTGGACAAGATTGTCGACCTTGGTGCCATCGCCGATCTCGGTCGAACCCACTGTGGCGCGGTCAATAGTGGCGTTTGCCTGAATATCCACGCGGCTGCCGAGGCGGACAGGTCCCGATTGCGGAATCTTCTCCCATTGCCCCAGCTCGTTTTTGGAAAAGCCGAAACCGTCGGCTCCGATGATGGCGCCGTTTTCGAGCGTGACGTGGTCGCCGAGAACGCAATTTTCGCGGACGACCGCGTGCGCGTGCGCGAAAAAATGGTCGCCCGCTTGGACGCCGGGATATAGCACCACGTGAGGCAGGAGCGTGGCGTGCAATCCAAGGCGGACGTTGGGACCAACGACGGCATAGGCGCCAATGTGCGCATGGCGGCCAATCTCCGCGGTGGGATCGATGATGGCGGTGGGATGGATACCGGGAGGGTAGGCCGGCGGTTGGTAAAAGAGGCCGAGCGCGCGGGAGAATGCGTGGTAGGGGTTCTTGATGCGGAGCGTCGCGGCCGCGATCTCCTGGAATTCAGGTTCGACAATGATGGCTGCGGCGCACGTAGTGCGGGCCAGCGCCGTGTAGCGAGGATTCGCGACAAAGGTAATCTCGGAGGGACCGGCTTGCTCAATGCCTTTGACGCCGGTGATTTCGAGGCTTGGATCGCCGCGCAATTCAGCGCCCAAACGGCTTGCTAATTCGCCTAGCTTCATTGAGGTGATTGTAAAGGAATGAGCGGGATCGGGTATTGCTGAACTGCGAATCTCCGGATTGCCGCTGGCCACTCGAGCAGCGGTACCGCCTTGGCGGGCGTGCTCTAATCAAACCATGCGAACGACTAGGATGAGGGAACTAAAATGAAACAACTTCAAAGGATGCTCGCTATCGGCTTCCTGGTTGGGCCGCTGGTTGGCCTCTACACAACGTTTGTGCTCATGAGGTTATGGAACTGGTTTGCAACTGAGGCCCTTCACCTTCCTGAGATTTCGTTCTGGGTGATGTACGGCCTAGTTCTCATTATTGGGATGTTCACTCCAGGCTTCGGTGACACGGGACAGGAGTACAGTTTCAAGGCCATTGCTACAGCCGTAGACGCATGTGTGCCTGATCACAAAAGGGAGTGGGTTAGTGAGCAGATCGAGGGCCAGCAATCGGGTATTTGGATAGATGTTGGCTTCAAGATTTTCGGGAAGATTTTTGGCGCCACCTGCACGCTGGCCGTCGGGTTCTATAAAAGGGGATGTCAAGTAAAAACACTTCTCCTCAGCCGCGAGGAGGGGATATTTTTCGGACATCCAGCCCAGCTCGCAGCTCCACGAACTCTTTCCGGAGCGCGGCTCGTCTCACCGAATGCATCGGACATTTGCGGAATCATTTTTTGCGTTCTTTCGCACGGCTTCATTGCGCCATTAAGCAGCGTGATGGCAATTGCCAACCATGGTTCTATTTGAGACTCGTGGCCTATGGCTTTATTGGGTTGTCCGAGGGGGCATAGGGTGGGCCTGAAACTTTGCCTTTTAATGGCGTGGCTTATCCCGACGGAAGATACTCACCCTCGAACCCGAGCGCTCAGTGCCGGCGAATCGCGCATTTGGTAATCTCGCATTCCGACGGGCGTTGTGCGCTCAAGCTGCTTGTGACTTCAGGTGCTCGGCGTCGAACGATTCTCCTTTCTTCCAAATCTTCAGAGCAATCGCAGCGATCTTGCGGGCCAAGGTCAACCGCGCCATCTCCGGCCGCATTCCTTTCTTGAGCAGCCCGAGATAAAACTTGCGAAATTCTCCTTGGCCAACGCTGGCTGCATTGGCTGCGCCCTTGAACACATTCTTCAATTCGTGGTTGTAATTCCAGTTCAGCCCGCGAATCAGTGCCGGTCTCTTCTTACGCTCTAATTGGCCGTCGATCACGCGGTACTCGGCGCTGTCGCGGGTCTCCAGCGCCAATCCGCAGTAGTTCCAGAACTGACGCTTGGTGCGGAATCGGTGTGGCGTCTGCACCCGCGCGATCAGCACCGCCGAACGTAGTGGGCCCAGAAACGGAACCGTCTGCAGCCACTTGGCCGCTGTATGCTTCCGGCACTCGACGACCAGGTCGTGTCGCGCCTGGCGACGCAGCAGTTGCAAAGCGTCTAATTGCAAATAAAGGCGCTCGGCGCGGCGCCTCAAAGCGCAAACGCCGAGCGCCGCCAGATATTCGTTGCGGTGGTGTCCGTATAACTTCCTTCCGGTGCAAGCGATCGCCTGGCCGCGAAACAAAGCCTTCAGTCGCCCCATCACACGCGTCGTGTCTTCTGTGAGCATTGTGTAACTGCGCGCCAATTGCTGAACCTCCAGCGCACTGGTTTCACCGTGATAGACCGCAGACAACAGACCCGCCCGCAAGAGCTCGGCCAGCTTGCGGGCGTCGATTGCGTCTCCCTTGTTGCCCGACTTAAGCAGCGCGTTTCTGCGCGGATTGCAAACCACCAACTTCTCTACCCGCCGCGACAGAAGGTCGTAGAGCCAAGCCGAATGTGTCCCCTCTTCGAAGGTCACATGCAAAGTACCCCGCACACCGCCGATAAAATCCAGAATCGCCGCTGCCCGTGTCATCAGCACCGACTGTTGGATCAGCCGACCGCTCCCATTAAGTACCGCCGCCGAGATCGTGTCCCGGTGAACGTCTAGTCCGATGTATCGGATGTTATCCATCTGAGTGCTCCCTTCTCCGTTCTCCCGTTCTCGTGGAGAACGGAGAAGCAGATATGCTTCTCCTGACTAGCAAACACCCGCAGCGAGGATGGCCGTCAAGGACGCGCGTTCTGTGCGCGCCGCGCAGCGGTCGAAGATCCTTGACGGCCACCGCAGCGGAGGGTACGCGCGCCAGCGCGTCTCTCTACTCGCCACGAAGGGCGTCCTTTTATAATGCGTGGGCTGTTCACACGTTTCTGGTTTAGCGCGGTCGATACTCGGCCTCAGTCGCGCCGTCACGACAGTGTGTCACGACTGAGTGAGAAGGCTCTTTCCGACGGCCGAAAGACGTTCTCGTGCGCCGTTTTGCTGCGGACAAGCAGGAACGCGTCGCTCCTCATGTATGCCCATGTGCATTCAATCTGGCCCGGATGCCCCTTCAGAGCCTCGCAGACAGCGTTGGCGTCCTTCGTGCTGCATTGGGCACCGATGATGACTTCTCTGAGTTGGAGGTCGGGACCGAACTGGGCCCAATAGAGGCCCTTCTCGTAGGGTTGGTTCTTGATTCCGACGAGGATCCGCACCTCCTGTTCATAGCTCCAACTCTCGTGCTTGGTGCATAGCGATCTGTAGGCAAAGTCTAAATTGAGATCTTTCGCGTCGCGGATTTTCAGGAGGTTCGGTTGGTAGAGAACATCCATGTAGACGCTGGCCCCCGAGGAATGGTCGGGAATGTCGAATCCGAGACAGAGGCCCGTGTGCTTTGCAGCGTAGTGGCTCCAGAGCAGTAGGTTATCCCAGTTTCTACTGAAACACAGCAGGCCGGTGTCTTCCTTGACTTGGGCAACGGACATCGTGACCGCGTATGCCATCCGCGGGTCCGTAGTGTCGATCGCATAAAGGTCAAACGGATCGTTGAGGTCGTCGATGGTCGCCAGCTTCAGACGCCTGTCTTCCAGGTCGGTGATGCCGAATTCAGCGGGAATGAATTTATCGACGCGCTTACTCATCAGTCTCAGTTTATGCCGAGGGCACTGCTTTCCGACCTTGGGGTATCAAGCCGATGCTGCAACAACCAGTGCGTCCTGCGGGCTACTGCGCCGGCAGTGCGGGATCGGCGACGGCGGTTGCGGCGGGAGCCAGCGGAACTTGCAGTGTGTGCGCAGCCGACTGAGCGGCATGAAGCACTGCACCCGGAATAATACCGAGGACCAGCGTAGCCAAAATAGTCAGAAGCAGTGCTGCTCCGACGGCGACGCCGACAACGGGCTTGGGCGGCGCTTTTTGGTCGGTAGATGGGCGCTGTGCGGAGACGAGCGCCAAACGCAGGTAATAAGCCGTAGCTAATCCTGAGTTGAGCAGGCCGATGATTGCGAGGGCGATGGCGCCGCCGCCGACCGCGGCGCTGAACACGTAGAACTTGCCAAAGAAGCCGCCGGTGAAGGGAATTCCGATGAGCGAAATGAGGAAGAAGATAAGCAGGCAACCGAGGAACGGCGAACGATAGATGAGGCCGCGGAAGTCGTCGATAAGCGAGAGCTGCTCGTCGTATCCGGCAACGAGTGTGAGTATGGCAAAGATGCCGACGTTCATCGCGGCGTAGGCCACGGCGTAGAAACTCGCAGCGGCAATGCCGATGGAACCGATGCCGGCAAAGGCCGCGAGCAGGTAGCCCGCATGAGCGATAGCCGAGTAGGCCAACATGCGCTTGACGTTTTGCTGGCGCAGTGCGGCCAGATTGCCGACCGTCATCGAGAGAACCGCGACGATCCAGAGCAACGGCGCCCAGATCGATCGGAGAGTGGGGAAGATTTCGTAGACCACACGGAGGAGCAAAGCGAAGGCTGCTGCCTTTGGCGCGGTGGAGAGCAGAGCAACGACCGGTGACGGCGCACCTTCGTAAACGTCAGGCGTCCAGACATGGAAGGGCGCAGCGGAAACCTTGAATAGTATGCCGACCAACATCAGCGCCAGCGCGGCAAGAACAAGCGTCTGGTTCTGCGCGACGGGCACAAGTTGAGCGATCCGATAGATCTGCGTCGTGCCGGTGGCGCCAAAGATGAGCGCGATTCCATAGAGCAAAAACGCAGTGGCAAAGGAGCCAAGAAGGAAGTACTTAATGGCAGCTTCGGGCCCCCGGCCGGTCTGTTTGCGATAGCCAGCGAGAATATAAGTGGAGATCGAAGATATTTCGAGAGCGATGAAGACTACGAGCAGCTCTACGGCGCTGGTGAGCAGGCACATGCCGACCGCGCCGAAGACGACGAGCGCATAAAATTCGCCTTGATGGTGGCTGTGTTCGGGCAGCGTATCGAGCGAAAGCAGCAGGGCCACGAGTACGATGCCGCAAATCAGAACATGGAAGAACACGGTAAAGGCGCTGGTTTCGACAGTGGGGTACGACGCGAAGTAGGCACTTCCTGCGGGCAAACCAAGCTGCCAGACGCTGGCCCAGAGAGCGAGGGTCGTGCCGATGGCGGCAACCCAGCCTAAGGGGCGGCGCGGCCAGGATGGCGGAATCGACGCGTCGAGCAGCATCGCGGCGACGCCGGTGAGGGTAAGAATAACTTCGGGGAGGATGCGGTAGATGTCGGGCATTAAGTTCACCGCTGGGTCTGCCGGTTCTGCTCATGTTCTTGAATGAGCATGTCGAGGGCTGTAGACCGGAGAACCTTGATGTTAGTGCCCTCCGTAGATTCAGTTGACTTCGCAGGCGGGTGTGCACCGGGCTGGATGGTGTTCAACCAAAGCGATGGCGCAATTCCCATGACAAGCATGAGCAGAACGAGAGGCGTCAACACGGCCATCTCGCCGAAGCGCAAATCGGCGGAGGGCTTGGAAACCGTAAACGCACTTTCCGGGCCGTAGAAGAGACGCTGAATCAGGGAAAGCATGTAGGCCGCGCCGAGGATAACGCCCAGCGCAGCAACAACCGCTGCGGGGCGGCTTACCGCAACAAAGGTACTCGAAAGGATGACAAACTCACCGATAAATCCGCTGAGCATTGGCAGGCCAATCATGGCCAAGGCGGCGATGACGAAATAGGTGGCTGAACGCGGCAGTTTTGCCGCAAGCCCACCGTATGAAGCGATCATACTGCTTGCGCAACGGACTTCGAGCGCGCCGAGGAGCAGAAAGAGCGCGCCATCGATCACGCCGTGCGAAAGAATCTGATAGACCGCGCCCGACCAGCCAGTGAGCGTAAGGCCGTAGATGGCCAGCACGATCAGGCTGAGGTGGCTTAGCGCAGCGAAGGCCATGAGGCGCCAGAAATCGCGCTGCACCAGAGCGAGGCATGCTCCGTAAAGGATGCCAATGACGGCGAAAACGATGAGAAGCGGGGCGATGGCGCGCGCCTGAACGGGAAAGAGGCCGACGTGGAAGCGCATCATCGAGTAAAGGCCGAGTTTGCCGGCAACCACCATGGCGAGCGCGACGGGCGCCTCGTTGTAGGTGTCGGCGAGCCAGCCGTGCAGCGGAAAGACCGGAACTTTAACAGCAAACGCGAAGAGGAATGCCAGCGCCACCCAGTAAAGCGCGCCTGCGGGAAATACGCCGGTGAGAGTCTGGTACTGAAGTTCGGTGAAGTTGAAGGTATGCGTGCGCGAATAGAGCCATAAGATGGCGACGAGCAGCGGCGCAGAGGGGATGAAGGTGAAGAGGAAGAACTTGAGCGCGGCCTTCGGACCTTCCTTGCGGCCGTACATGGCGATGAGGATCGCCATTGGCACCAGCGAAAGCTCCCAGAAGCCGTAGTAGACCATGAGGTCAAGCGAAAGAAAAACGCCAAGCATGGCCGTCTGCTGGACCATGAAAAGCGAGTAGAAGACTTTGCGGCGGGTCTGAATAGCGTTCCAACTGGCGACGACGCCGACGGGCGCGAGCAGACCGACCAGCACGACCAACCATAGACTGAGACCATCGACGCCGACGTGGTAGAAGATGGCGGGGCTGTCGATCCAGGGAATGTCGATCTCAAACTGGAAGCCGCGATGCCCAGCCATGAAATGCGCGGGAAGATGAAGCGTGAGGCCGAAGGTGACGAGGGAAGTGAGCAGCGCGATCCAGTTGGGGAGTTTGGCACGATCGGGGAAAAGCGCAATGAGTGCCGCGCCGGCGAGCGGGACCAGCAGGATGAGGGTGAGAATAGATTGATCGATGCTTGTCATCTTCTCAGTGCCTCACGATCGCAATTGCGAAGTCGAAGTTACGCAGAAGTTCGGGAAGCAAAACAAAGAGCAGAATGGCGGCTGCCGCAGCTGCGAGCCAGGCCGCATACGAACGCAAATTCCCCGATTGCCATCTTTGCAGAATCATTCCTGCGAAGCTGGCGATTCCGGCCAACATCCAGGCAATGCCGCCGAGAATTGCAGTGTCAACGATCCAACCCAGCACGTAGCGCGAAATGGCAAACAACGGCTTGACGAGGACGGCATTGTAGATTTCATCGACGTAATACTTGTTGGCGAGGAGCTTGTAGCCGGCGGGCATTGCGACGGCCAGTAGCGCGGGCCGCTGCGGCTTGCGCAGGTAGTATCTGTCCGCGATGAGCCAGCCCACGAACGCTGCCAGAACTGCGGCGCCGGTGAGAATCCACTCAAGATGCGGAATATGGGAGACGGCCTGGTGGACACCAACCGACGGCGCCAGGTACGAACTGAAACGCATAATGCCGATCCATCCGCCGCAAATCGAAAGCAGCGCCAGAATCACGAGCGGTGCACGCATGGACCAAGGGCTCTCATGCGGATGGACGTCTGGTGACCGCAACTCGCCGAAGAAGGTGAGGTACCAGAGGCGGAACATGTAGAGCGCGGTGAACAAGGCCGTCAGGAGCCCGACAAACCACAAGATTTGGCCTTCGGTTCCGTGGACGAATGCCGCGTAGAGGATGGCGTCCTTCGAAAAAAACGCGGCAAGTGGCCAAAATCCTGCGATGGTGAAGACGGCGACCGTCATGGTCCAGAAGGTCACGGGAAGTTCTTTGCGAAGGCCGCCCATCTTGCGCATGTCCTGCTCGCCGCCTATGGCGTGAATGACCGAGCCAGCCGCAAGAAAGAGCAGCGCCTTGAAAAATGCGTGCGTGACGAGATGAAAGATGGCCGCGGAATATGCAGCGACGCCGCAGGCCAGAAACATGTAGCCCAGTTGCGAGATGGTGGAGTAGGCGAGCACGCGCTTGATGTCGTTCTGCGCGAGTGCGATGGTCGCTGCAAAGATAGCCGTGGCCGCGCCGACGATGGCGACCGTAGCGAGAGCGATGGGCGCGCGGTCGAAGAGGAAATGCGTGCGCGCAATCAGGTAGACGCCCGCGGTGACCATAGTGGCCGCGTGAATGAGAGCAGAGACCGGCGTGGGGCCCTCCATAGCGTCGGGCAGCCAGACGTAGAGCGGAAGTTGGGCACTCTTGCCGGCGGCACCCAAGAGCAGGCAGAGGCAGATGACGGTCAGAATGCCGCCGGTGAGGGCGGGCGAAACGGCGAGTTTGGCCCCGATTTCACTAAAGGTGAGCGTGCCGAAGTTCGCGAGCAGGAGAAAGATTCCGATGAGAAATCCGAAATCGCCGATGCGGTTGACGATGAAGGCTTTTTTGCCGGCGGCAGCCGCCGTTGGTTTCTGAAACCAGAATCCAATGAGGAGATAGGAGGCGAGGCCGACCCCCTCCCAGCCTACGAACATCAGCAACACATTGCCGGCGAGGACCAGCGTGGTCATGAAGAAGAGGAAGAGATTCAGATAGCTGAAGTAGCGCGCGTATCCCGGATCATCGTGCATGTAGCCGACGGAGTAGACGTGGATGAGAAAGCCCACGCCGGTGACGACGAGCAGCATGACGAGGGAGAGCTGGTCGAGGACGAAGCTGAAATCGACGTGGAGTGAGCCGAGGCTGATCCATTGGCCGAAGGTTTCGACGCAGGGATAAAAAGAGCGATCCGAATCACACAAGACCACACAGAATGATGCCAACGGAGCCAGCAATGCGACAGTGGTCACGAGCCATTTGGGCAAATGACGGCCGAAGAGTCCGTTCACCAGAAATCCCACGAATGGAGCTAGTGGAATGAGCCAGAGATGGGCATAAATGATGAACCCGTGATGGAGAAGCATCGTCATCGTTTGATCGGCGTTCATAGTTTCATCAGATCGATGCGGTCGACGGCCAGTGTGTTGCGTGCGCGAAAGACGGCAATAATGATGGCCAAACCGACGGCAGCTTCGGCCGCGGCAACCATCATGACGAAAAAGACAAAGATCTGGCCCTTCACCGCGTGCCACTGATAGGCAAAGGCAACAAATGAAAGATTGACGGCGTTGAGCATGAGCTCAATCGACATAAAGACGGTAATGAGATTGCGCTTAATGAGAAAGCCGACGACTCCGAGCGAGAAAAGCACGGTGCTCAGCAGCAGATACCAGTTGAGTGGCACGTCGTGCTGAAGGAAGCTCATTTCTCCGCCGTCCTTTCCGCTTCATCGCGGCGAGCGAGGGCAACCGCGCCGAGGATTGCGATGAGAATGAGCACCGATGTCACTTCAAATGGCAGAAGCAGTTCGCAGAAGAGCACCTGGCTCAGAACGTCGAGATTCGATGCGTTCTTAGCGTTAGTTAACCCGACGCCCAGATGCGCTGCGGCAAGTCCCTGAGCATGAAGAACGATGGTGGCCAAAATGCCAAGGAGGACGACAACAGCCGGAAAGCCGATGGGAATCGCGGCGCGGCTGCCGAGAGTGCGTTCTTCGCGGCCGGCATTGAGCAGCATGACCACGAAGGTGAAAAGCACCATCACGGCGCCGGCGTAGACAATGATTTGCGCGATGGCGAGGAATTCGGCGCCGAGCAAAAGATAGAGCACCGCCAGCGAGGTCATGACCACGATGAGCGAAAGGGCGCTGTTGATGGGATGGGTTTGCCACAGGAGATTGATGGCTCCGGCGAGGCAGAATCCGGCAAAGAGGAAGAACAGAATCAGATGCATCGTTGCCTGACGTACAGGTTAGAGCCGGGTCCGGCACAAGGCCCCGCAGATTGGGTAAAGAAAATGAGAGCCAAGAAGTTGCTGCTCCGGGATTTCCCTCCCGATTGTAAATGAGGATGCTCCAGCAATGAGGCCGGGACGCGCCCTCAGTGATACGCAAGCCAGAGACTTGTTCCCACAATGTTCAGGATGGCCAGCGGAAGCAAAAACCGCCAGCCGAAGTTCATCAATTGGTCATAGCGGAAGCGGGGCAACGTGCCCCGCACCCAGACGTAGAGACAAAGAAACAAGAAGACCTTGATCACGAATACAGCAAGCGGAAGCACCGCATTGACAAAGTTGTTTTCAAACGGCGGCAAAAGGTCGCCGAGAAACCCGTTCCAACCGCCGAAAAAGAGCAACGTGGCCACGCATCCCACGTTGATCATGTTGCCGTACTCGGCCATGAAGAACATGGCGAACTTCATCGAGCTGTATTCGGTATGATAGCCGCCGGTAAGCTCGCTTTCGGCTTCGGGCAGATCGAAGGGCGAGCGGTTGGTCTCGGCGAAGGCCGCCATCAGGTAGATGAAGAAAGCGACAAGCTGGCCTCCGCCGAGAATGTTCCAGGTCCAGGCGCCGAGCGTGGCCTGCTGGTTGACGATGTCGCGAAGGTTAAGCGTGCCGGCGCGGAGAACGACGCCCACGAGCGCGAGGCCGAGCGCCAACTCGTAGCTGATCATCTGCGCAGAAGAACGAAGCGCGCCGAGCAGCGAGTATTTGTTGTTTGACGACCAGCCTGCAAGTGCGATGCCGTAGACACCCATCGAAGTGATGGCGAGAATCACGAGCAGGCCGACGTTGATGTCGGAAATCTCAAAGAGATCGAAACCGTGAGGGCCAATGCCCGGCGCACCGAAGGGAACAACGGCGATGGTGATAAGCGCGCAGCCAAGGGAGATCATGGGCGCCAGCAGATAGAGCGGACGGTAGACGGCGGTGGGAATCAGGTCCTCTTTGAGGAAAGACTTGGCGCCATCCACGAGCGGCTGCAAAAGGCCAAATGGACCAACGCGGCTGGGTCCCCAGCGGTTCTGAATGCGGCCCACCAGTTTACGCTCGAGCAAGACGGTGTAGGCGATGCCTACGAGCAGCACCACCGTCGCCACGGCGACTTTCAACAAGCTCCAAAGAAAGAATTCGAGGATCGTCACGTGCGTTCGGCCTTTTCAAACTTCGAGCTATCAGGTCACCGAATCGGCGGCGGCCGCGTGCCCTCGCTCAGTCGGCTGCGGTTTCCGCCAGCTCCTTGGTCTGGTGTTGAGCGACCTGCTTGAGCGCCGGGCTGTAACGGCCCAGCGTTCCCGAGGTGAAGAGCGTGTCGTGCGAGGGAGCAATGAGGTCGTGGCCCGCGAGGGCCGTTAACGGCACAAACCCGGGCGCGGCCTTGAGTTCCGTGTGCACATCGTTGCCTGCGAAGAGATTAATGCGGTCGAGAGAGTAGCCGGGGATCAGGCGCTCGATTTCATCGAGCAGCGCGAGCGGATCGAAGGGACTGAGCGTAGGCTCAAGGCCGTTGGCTTCGAGCCAGACGGCATGCTGGTCAGCCTCGCCGGATTGCGCGCCGCGTGACTGGCCGAGATCGCCGGTAGTGCCGCGTTTGCCGAAGGGAACCAGGGCCTTGATGTCTGCGCCCATGGCTTCGGCAAGACGAACGAGAATTTCGAAATCCGGCTTGACGCCGGCGCGGTCTGCTGTCTTGCGCACCATCTGAACGTCGCCGTAGGTGTTGGTGACGGTGCCGGATTTCTCGTAAAGGCTGGCGGCCGGGAAAACCACATCGGCAAGAGCCGCGGTTTCAGTGAGGAAAAGGTCCTGCACGGCGACAAAGGTATTGTTGAGCGCAGCGGGATTGAGCTTGGCGCGCGAAACAAGGTTGGCGCCAACGACTAGAAGTGCGCTGAGTTCGCCGCTCGCCGCTGCTTCAAGCATCTGCGGCAAGGTCTTTCCGGGCTCAGAGGGTAGATGGGGATATTCGCTAAACGCCCCTGGTGCAGTTACCGAAACGTAACCCGGCAGCAGGTCAGGAAACAGGCCCATATCGGCAGCGCCGCGCGAGTTTGCGTGGTCGCCAAGATAGGCGAAGCGAACATTTCCGCGCTTGAGGCCCCAAGCAATAAATTTCTCGACGGCCTCGCCGCGAAACTCCTCGCCGAAGATGATAACAAGCGATTCCTCGGCATCTAGAGCTTTGCTGATGTCGGATTCTCCTTGAGCGAGAAAAGCAGCTAGGTCCTTGTAGCCGCCGCATGGAACCTGTTGCGTGGCCCTGGCCTGCCGGTCGAGCTTGATGGGGCGGCTGTTAACGATGTAAAGGCGCGCGCGGTTCAAGCGCACGTTGGTGCGCAAGAGCCACGCCAGAAGCGGATGCTCCTCCGTGGGATTGCCGCCGATGAGAAGGATCGAGCTAGCAGAAGCAATGTCGCGCAGGCTCGCTGTCTTCCTCTTGGTTCCAGCGAGCGCGCGGGCAAAGGCTGCATAGTCGGTGCTGCGCTCGTGGTCGATGTTATTCGTTTGAAGCACAGTCCGCGCGAACTTTTGCAGCAAGTAGTTCTCTTCATTTGTGGTGCGGTTGGAGCCGATGACGCCGATCGATGCGCCGCCGCGCGTGTCGCGGATATCCTTGAGCTTGCCGGCGGCAAAGCGTAGCGCGTAGTCCCAGGTAGCCGGTTCGAGCTTGCCGGCCGCATTACGTACCAGAGGTTGCGTCAATCGCTCGGGACTTTCGACAAAGTCGAAACCGAAGCGGCCCTTGGCGCAGAGAAAGTCATTGTTGATGCCACTCTTGTCGCGGTTGTCGGCGCGCACGATTTCGGAGCCCTCGCTGGTAGAGCGGACGCCGAGAGTCACTTTGCAGCCGTCGGCGCAGTGAGTACAAATTGTCGATACGTGGCTCATCTCCCACGGCCGCGTCTTGTAGCGGTAGGTGCCGCTGGTGAGCGCGCCCACGGGGCACACGTCGATGCACATGCCGCACTGTTCGCAATCGAGCTGGTGGCCGTCATTCGGCACGATCACGGAGTCGGCGCCGCGATTGTGCACGCCAAGAGCCCAGACGTCCATGCCTTCGCCGCACATGCGAATGCAGCGGTAACAGAGAATGCAGCGCGGGCGGTCATAGAAGACGGCGGGCGACCATTGCTGCTCGTCGCGATGGTGCTTCACCTCGACGTAGTGGCTTTCGCCGGCGCCGTAGCGGAAGGTCATATCCTGCAGCTCGCATTCGCCCCCGGCGTCGCACACCGGGCAATCGAGCGGGTGGTTGCCGAGGAGCAATTCAATGGTAGCCTTCCGCGCCTGCGCGATTTCGGGCGAGTCAGTGACGAAGACCTGACCCTCAGCCACGGTGGTCGTGCAGGCGGTTTGCAGCTTGGGAACCTTCTCCTGGCGCACCACGCACATGCGGCACGCAGCCTGCAAGGAAAGACCTGGGTAGTAGCAGAAGGCAGGGATTTCGATGCCGGCCCTGCGGCACGCCTCAATGAGCAGCGTTCCCGCCGGAGCAGAGAGCTTCTTGCCATCGACTGTGAAGGTGACATCGGGCATCTATTTGCTATTCCCTCAGGGGCCAAAGCCACTGTTCCTTGGTCTGCGGTTTCGGCACGACTGCAGTCGTGCCCTTTCAAGACCTCGGTCTGCTTACACCACCGTCAACTGCGGCACGCTTTCCCGGGCGAATGGGCAAGGCTTGCCACTTAGATGATCTTCAAACTCTTGGCGGAACTTCTTGACGAATGCGATGGTCGGCATGGCTGCGGCGTCGCCCAGCGGGCAAAAGGTGCGGCCCAGCATGTTCTCGGCCAGGTACTGCATATTGTCAATGTCGCTCTCGCTTCCGAAGCCGGCGTGGAAGCGCGTGAGCGATTTCTTCAGCCAGTCGGTGCCTTCGCGGCAAGGAATGCACCAGCCGCAGCTCTCGTGGGCGTAGAAGCTGATGGTGCGCAGCGCGAACTCGACAATGCAGGTCCGGTCGTCGATGACGACGACGCCCCCTGAACCAAGCATGGAGCCGGCTTTGCCCACCTGGTCGAAATCCATGCCGATGTCGATCTCTTCGGGCAAAAGAACCGGCGTCGATGAGCCGCCGGGGACGACGGCCTTCAATTTGCGCCCGCCGCGAATGCCGCCAGCGACCTCGTAAATCATCTTTTTGAGGTTGTAGCCCATGGGCAGCTCGTAGACACCGGGCCGCTCCACGTGGCCGCTGATGCCGAACAGTCGAGTGCCCCCGTTGCGCGGAGTGCCTATCCCTGCATAAGCCGCTGCGCCCATTTGAATGATGTGAGGCACCGTCGCGATGGTCTCGGCATTATTAATGACCGTGGGACCGCCGTAGAGGCCCACGACGGCAGGGAAGGGCGGCTTGATGCGCGGCACGCCGCGCTTGCCTTCGAGCGACTCCATCAACGCTGACTCTTCGCCCACTTCGTATGCGCCCGCGCCGGTTTGTGTGACGATCTCGAACCCGACGCCGGTGCCGAAGATGTTCTTGCCCAGGAAGCCGCGATCGTAGGCGTCGGCGACGGCGCGCTCCATGATTTCGAGAAGGTAGCGGTACTCGCCGCGCAGATAGATGAAGCCCATGCGCGCGCCTACGGCCAGGCCGGCGATGATTGTGCCTTCGACGACGGAATGCGGATCGTGCAGGAAGATGAGGTGGTCCTTGCAGGTGCCGGGCTCGCTCTCGTCGCCGTTGACGAGAATGTATTTGGGCTTGGCCGATTGCTTGGGAACAAAGGACCATTTCATGCCAGCAGAGAAGCCTGCGCCGCCGCGCCCGCGCAACCCGCTCGCCTTCACCTCCTCGATGATCCACTCCGGGCTCTGCGCGAGACATTTCCTGACAGCCTGATACCCCCCCAATTCGATGTAACGGTCGATCTTCGCTGCGCCCCTGCCGAAGCGGCGCGAGACGATCTTCACTTCATCGGGATGGGAGACGAGCCTAGGCATCGCCGGCCGTGCCTTTCGCCTTCGATTCCTGCGGCGAAGCCCCGCCGCCTCCCGGCCGCGCGACCCCGGCCTGTCCGCGATAGTCGCTCAGGATGCCGGGCACGTGATCGGGCTTGAGCTCGTCGTGGAAGTCGTAGTTCACCTGAACCGCCGGTGCCCAGCAGCAGGCGCCGATGCACTCCACCTCTTCGAGAGAGAAAAGTCCGTCGGGCGTGATGCCCTTGGGGCCGAGGCCAAGTTCTTCCTGGAATCGTTCATAAACGTCGTAGGCACCGCGTAACATGCAACTGATGTTGGTGCACACCTGAATGTTAAACTTGCCGGTGGGCTTGAAGCGAAGCATTGAGTAATAGGTGGCCACATTGCGGACTTCGAGTTCGGTTATGCCGATGCGCCGGGCTACTTCGGCAATGATCGCGTCGGAAAGATAGCCCACCTCATCCTGCGCGTAGAGCAACATGGGGATGAGCGCCGAACGTTTGGCGGGATATTTTTCGACGAGCGCGTCGAAGCGCTTGGCCAGCTTAGGCGAGAAAACGGTGATGGCTTCCGCGTTCGTGTTCTTCGGGAACATATTTCCTCAGAGGCTAAAGCCCCGATGGTTTTATTGCATTTACGGCACGACTAAAGCCGTGCCCTTTCCAAGCCGTTGGAGATTCTGATCTCCCTTCATTCCTTAGTTCGTTAGTCTCTTAGTCCTATCTGTCAATCTCTCCCAGTACGATGTCAATCGATCCGATGACGGCGACCAGATCGGCGATCAGGCGGCCTTTGGCCATGGTTTCGACGGCATGCAGCGTGGCGAACGACGGATAGCGCATATGCACGCGGTAGGGTTTGGCCGTGCCGTCGGAGACCACGTAATAGCCCATCTGTCCGTGGCCGCATTCGATCCCCTGGTACACCTCGCCGGCGGGGACATTGAAGCCCTCGGTGACGATCTTGAAATGATGGATGAGGGCCTCCATCTGCGTCTTCATTTTTTCGCGGTCAGGCAAAACAATCTTCGGAGCATCGGCCTTGACCGGGCCGCCGGGCATGCCAGCGAGCGCCTGTTGTACGATCTTTGCGCTCTCGCGCATCTCCACCAGCCGCACCTCGTATCGCGCCCAGGTATCGCCCACTGTCGAAGTCGGCACGTGGAACTGGAACTTCTCATAGCTCGAATACGGCATGTCGCGGCGCAGGTCGATATCGACACCGGAGGCGCGCAGCGGCGGGCCGGTTACACCGAATCCAATTGCATCGGCTGCAGAGAGATAGCCTACACCCTTTAAGCGATTCATGAAGATCGGATTGCCGGTGAGAAGATTCGAGTACTCATCGACTTTTTCCGGGAGCGCGTGTATGAAGGCATCAACGCGATGAAACCAATCGAGCGGGGGCTCCATGGCTAGGCCACCGATGCGGAAGTAGCTGGTCATCATACGTTGGCCGGCAACTGCCTCGAAGAGTCTGAGGATTTCCTCACGTTCGCGGAAGGTGTAGAGGAACACTGTGAGAGCGCCAATATCCATGGCGTGCGTGCCGAGCCAGATGAGGTGGCTGTTCAGTCGGCTCAACTCGGTAAGCAGCACGCGGATCCATTGCGCGCGTTCTGGGATTTCAAGACTGAGAAGCTTCTCGACGGCCAGGCAATAGCAGAGGTTGTTGGAGAGCGGATCGAGGTAATTGATGCGGTCCGTGAGGGGAACCACCTGCTGATAGAACTTGGCCTCGCAGGTCTTCTCGATACCCGTATGTAGATAGCCAATATCAGGGCGGACGCTAACAACCACCTCGCCGTCCAGCTCGACGATCAGGCGCAGTACGCCGTGGGTCGACGGGTGTTGCGGGCCCATGTTGAGGATCATGCGCTGCTCGCCGGAGTTCTGCGAAACAGGCAGTTCGAGGATGGGTGCTCCGGCTTTCTCGCTCATCAGCGGTATCCCTCCACGGGGTAATCCTTGCGTAGAGGGTGACCTTTCCAATCGTCGGGCATCATGATGCGCCTTAGGTCCCGATGACCGGCAAAGCGGATGCCGAACAGATCGAAGACCTCGCGCTCGAAGAAGTTAGCGCCCGGCCAGACCGGCGTGATCGAGTCGACGCTAGGCTCGGATTCATCGAGCAGGACGCGCAGCCGAATTCGCTCATTAAATGCGTGCGAAAGAATGTGGTAGCTCAAATGAAAGCGAGGGGCAAGGGGATACCAGTCCACCGCCGTCATGTCTTCAAAGAAGTTGTAGCCGGCGGCCTGCACCGCGATGCATGCAGCGCGAATTTCGGTGGACGCGATGGTGAGGGTCAACTCGCCGAAATCGAATTTGGCGTCCATGAGGGCCTCCTGCTTCCACGCCAGGATCGCTTTGATCGCAGGCTGGCCTGACATCTCCGCGAGAACGGCTCGTTTGCCCGATAAGGTTGCTGGTTGACTCGGCATCCTAGAGACCGCCATTAACTTTGCCACGCACGGCACTGGGAGCCAATTTTCCCCAGTTCGCGAAGCGAGAAGCGTCGCATACCGAGTGTATGTAAGCGACGAGCGACAAAGAAAAGGGGAAAATTAGCCCCAGCCCTTGGGGTTGCGGCACAAATCGCGCCACACTTGTCGCCGCAGCGACTGGTCCGCGCCTTGGAATCACCAAAGTCTTCGTCCTCCGCCTCGTCTGATGCGATTTTCGCTCGCAACGCCTGCGCGCGAAAGTTAATGGCAGGCTCAAAGGTCCGCCTTGTCTTGACTCCAGTTCAGGATGCCTTTGCGCACAATATAGTAGAGGCCGACGCCAACAAAGCCAAGGTAGACGAGCATCTCCCAGAAGCCGAAGAGCCGCGAGCAGCCGGTAAGCGAGGGCAGACGCCGGTAGATCACCGCCCAAGGCATGATGAAGACGGCTTCCACGTCGAAGAGGATGAAAAGAACTGCCACGAGATAGAACCGCACGCTGAAACGGCCGCGCGCATCGCCGGTGGCTTCAATGCCGCACTCGTAGACATCGAGCTTGACCGCGGTATTACGATGGCGGCCAACAAACCACGAGGCGGCAACCATCCCCGCGCCCAACAGAAACGCGGCAAGAATCTGCATCAAAAGCGGGAGATATTGCCAGTAATAGAGGTTATTCATCGTCGCCCAGAGCGAGGGAAACCGATCAGTTGCGCCCGTTGTGCCAGGAAAATGACCGGCACCTAGTTCGAGATTAGGTTTTTGAGCTGATCCCGTCAAGACAAGGGCCAGCGGTGAGCGAAGCAGAGTTTCATTACGAATGAAATCTCGCATTTGAATGCACAGAGGAGCATTCACATAAATAGTTGACCGACACGATGTGAGCATCGTCACTGGCTTTTCACACTGGATCGTTCATAAACGAACTTGTTCATTTTTGGGGACATTACTTTCGTCACCTGTTTGACAGCCCGCTATGTGCCGATCAATTCGGCGAGGATGGAAAGCATGCAGGCCTCTCCGATAACGTGTGGGCTTTCGATTCTGGCCGCGGTGCCAGGTGCGGCTACCGCCCGCGGCATAGTGCGTCAACGACGGATTTCCCCTGAAGCCGGCCGCGCGCTGGAGATTCTCGGCCACGCCATTGAGTACCTGACGGACGAATTCGTCCACGCGGGCGGCCCATTCTCCGCGCACCATCCGCAAGTGCAAGCGGTGCAGTTGCTCATGGGTATCAATCGGGAGATATATTTCGATTGCCCCGAAGTGCCGAGCTTCGCGGATCGCTGCCGCGCCTTACTGCATCTGCGCGCGGCACAAGCTCCCGACGGCCTTGAGGGGACGACGGGCAGAGGACGGCCAAAAGCTGCCAACTGCTAGCGGCTACTGTCCCAGCAGCAAAACCCCAAATAAAAGCAGCCAGGTAAACCCCATAGCGTGCCAGACCCATGCCGTCGCATCCACGGCGATCTGCCGAGCCTCGACGCGCTTGAGGAAGGCGGGAGTGGTAAGACAGAAGAGCAATGCCAGCACGCCGACGACGATGTGCACAGCGTGCAGCTCGGTGATGAGATAAAAGAAGTAACTGGCCGGCGTGGACCAGCGATCGAAGGCAAATCCTTGCGCGGTCAACTGCCTCCATGCCAGGATCTGCCCAGCGAGGAACATCAGTCCCAATGCCAGGGTGAGGGCAATCCAGGGCAGGGTGCGGCGCAGCGCCGGCCGCCCTAGCCCGAGCCACTCCTCCAACACGTCAATCTCACGGAAGATATGCGTGCGTGCCCGCTCCATGGCGAGGCTGCTCAACAGCAATACCGCGGTATTCAGAAACAGGATGGGTGGAAGCAAAATCGGATGCCAGTCGCCGATCTCGCGCAAGGTCCGTGGATCCATATGAGTGCTCGTCTGGCGCGCATAAAACACCACGACCAGCACCAGGAAGAAGATCATGTCGCTGGCCAGCACGCAAAAGATAGCCATGCGCGTACGATACAGAGCCTCCCGAGGGCCGCGTTGCGGGTTTCTCCAGTCGTCATCGCCTCCGCCTCCGCCGCCACCGGTAGGCCGGCGGTCAACGGGTGGCTTACCCCCAGTTCCGGGCGCCTTGCGTTTGATTTCAGCTGGAACGGGCGAAGAGATGGACGGCATAGAGGCCCCGTGAGGATGAAATTATTCTCACTCATTCTTGGACGCACGCAAATTCGGAACGATGCGCGCTGCTAATTTCCGCTAAAGTCGATTTGATCTCATAAAAGAGCCGATGAAGAAAAATCAACGTCTCGCTATTCGCGGCTGGCCTGCGAATAGGCTGGAGATCTGGACGCAAACGCCCGAGATCTTTGATATTTCGGTTGCCCGCCATCGGCCAGCAGAAAAATCTCCCCGCTCGACGTGCCTGATTCAGGGACATTTTGCCGTGCCGTTTCGCAGCAATTACCAGCCCCGTGTCTGGAGGAGTTCTTTTTCGTCAATGGCTGCGGCGGCTAGGCCTTTCATCGTGCCGGTGACTTGCTCGCTTACCTCGGCGAGAATCTTGGGGTCGTTGGCGTGTGTGGTAGCCATCACGATGGCTTTGGCGCGCGAAACCGCCTCTTCGCGTTCTTTGGAGTCGTTCTCCACGTCGAGTGGGGTGGCGCGCTCTTTCATGAAGATGCCCGAGCCGACAAAGATGGCTTCCGCGCCGAGCTGCATCATCAGCGCCGCATCGGCAGGCGTAGCGATGCCGCCTGCGGAGAAGTTGGGCACTGGCAGCTTGCCGGTTTGGGCAACCATGCGAACCAGCTCGTAGGGTGCCCCAAGCTCCTTTGCTGCGGCGTAGAGTTCTTGCTCGGTCAGCACAGTCAATTGGCGCATCTCCTTGGTGATCCTGCGCATGTGCTGCACGGCGTGCACCACGTCGCCGGTGCCCGCCTCGCCCTTCGTGCGGATCATGGCCGCGCCCTCTGCAATGCGCCGCAGGGCCTCGCCTAGGTCGCGCGCACCGCAAACAAACGGCGTGGTAAATGCGTGCTTGTCGATATGGTGTGCTTCATCCGCGGGGGTCAGCACCTCGCTCTCATCGATAAAGTCCACGCCCAACTCTTGGAGAATCTGCGCCTCGGCAAAGTGGCCGATGCGCGCCTTGGCCATGACCGGGATGGAAACGGCCTGAATAATCTGCTTGATCAGGCGGGGCCTTGCCATACGAGCCACACCACCTTCGGCGCGGATCATGGCAGGCACGCGCTCAAGAGCCATCACTGAGGCTGCGCCGGCCTCCTCGGCGATGCGCGCCTGTTCGACGCTCATCACGTCCATAATGACGCCACCTTTGAGCATTTCTGCCAGCCCCACTTTCAGACGCAGTCTGGTTCCTGTCAGGCTTTTGTTTTCTGCTGTTTCTGGCATATTCTTTGACCTCTTCTTCGATCTTGCACAGCGGCAGCTTCCGCATCTGGGCGGGATGAAAGAGCCGCAAAATCTTCCACGCTCTAGTGTAACAGCGATATAGTTTGCCGGCCGCGAGGGCAGAAAGAGGGCAGTGCGCCAGCGCAATTATTAAGCCAAACCAATTCCCCAAACTCTCCTCTGGTCCTCTTTCTGCTGCGAGTGCTTTCGCAATGGCGACCACACATCCACTGCCGGTACCCGCAGGAACGCCTCAGCAGGAAGCGGCGACGAAGGAACGCGCTCCCAAAGCAGAGGTAGCCCAGGCTCTGGTTCCAGCGTCATCCCCGGCGCAGGAGGGAGACGAAGAACCGGTCTTTCCTGCGCCCATTCCTAAATTGCCTGTGCAACTGGGCGTGACCATTCCCGTGCGTGAGTTTCGCGTGCGCCAATTGCTGGCTTTGGCTCCGGGACATCTGATCGAGACGCAATGGAGCAACGGCGAAGATCTTCCTCTTGCAGCAGGCGATGTGCAGGTAGCGTGGACCGAATTCGAAACGGTGGAAGCGCAGTTGGCGGTACGCGTAACGCGGCTGGCATAGAGAGCCATGAGGAGAAATAGCGCCATGGCAGGTGGAGTTGGCGATAGGGCAAGCGGCTACCCAGGTCTGGCAGCGTGGCTGCTCGAACGATTGCGGGGTCGACACCGTGGGCAGCCGCGTCTGGCATTGCTCGAGCGGATCACCTTGGCGCCACGCCAGTCTCTGGCGCTGATTGAGGCCGAAGGCCGCAAGATTCTGGTCGCGACCTCAGCCGAAGGCGGGCCGGCCTTCTATCCGCTGGACGAGGACAGAAGTTCGTGTAGGCGCAGCGGGGCAGGCGACATGCTCCGCGGCCGGCCGAGGGCCTCATGGTAGGCGCATGGCTTCTACACATAGCCGCGGCGGCTCCTGCGGCTGTGCCCCTTTTGCCCGATCTCAACGCCAAGCTGCGGCCTTCGGATTCAACGCCGTGGACGATCCTGTTCGTTCTGACGTTGATCACGTTGCTGCCCGCCATTCTGATGGCGATGACGCCGCTGGTGCGGCTACTGGTGGTCTTTCACTTCCTGCGCCAGGCACTGGGCACGCAGACCGCGCCTTCAAATCCCACGCTGATGGGGCTGGCCTTGATGATGGCTTGGTTCATCATGACCCCCGTGCTCAACCAAGTGGATCAGCAGGCTGTCGAGCCCTACCGCAACGGGCAGATCACCGGATTGGAGGCCATCGACCGCGGGACGCAGCCCATCAAGCATTTCCTGCTCAAGTACGCGCGCGAGAAGGATCTTGCACTGTTCACAGCCGCGGGCCAGATCTCCCGGCCCAACACTCCCGACGACCTGCCCATGCGCGTCGTGGTTCCAGCCTATATTCTCTCCGAACTAAAAGCCGGGTTCGCCATCGGCGCGGTGTTGTTTTTGCCCTTTCTGCTGGTCGACATGGTGACGGCGGCCATCACGACCTCGATCGGCATGTTCCAGCTGCCGCCGGTCGTGGTCTCGACGCCGCTCAAGATTTTGCTCTTTGTGATGGTGGACGGCTGGAACCTGCTGGCGAGTTCGCTGCTGCGCAGTTTTTGAAAGGAGGCCGATGACACCGGATCTGGTAGCCGAGCTGATGCGCCAACTGATGCGCGAGGCCATGATCGTGTCCGCGCCGCTTCTGATTGCGGCCGCGGCGCTGGGTTTTGTCCTTGGCCTTATGCAAACCCTGACCAGCTTGCAGGAACAGTCGCTGACGAGTGTGCCGCGCCTGGCCGCCATCGCGCTCATCCTGCTGGCCGCCATGCCTTGGTTTTTGGAGAGGCTGGCGACCTATACGCGGCTGCTGCTGGGCGACTTTCACCGGTATCTGGGGTGAGCGACAGCTCTCAGCCATCAGCTTTCAGCTCTCCGCAGCGTTTGCTGATCGGCATTCCCAAAGTACGGAAGACCAAAGGGGAACTGAAAGCTGGGAGTTGATAGCTGAAGGCCAAAAAAATGACCGACTGGCCGACATTCTTGAGTGCGATGGCGCTGGCCCTGGTGCGGGTAAGCGGCATGGTGGCCTTTGCGCCGTTCTTTTCGTCAACGGCCATTCCCCTGCGCACCAAGGCGGTCTTTGCCGGCGCAGTCGCATTTCTGCTCGCGCCCCTGGTGGCCGCACTGCCCCACGCCCAGGCTTCGATCGGCTTCTCGTCGATTATCGGCGAGCTCGCGGTCGGTCTCGTTTATGGACTCTCGCTCGCACTGCTCAACGAGATGATGCTTTTCGCCGGGCAAATTATGGGCCTGCAATTCAGTTTCTCGCTAGTCAACCTGATGGACCCGGCCTCGGCCATTCAGACGCCGCTCCTCGGCGACTTGTTCCAATTGATGGGTACTTTGGTCCTGATCACGGCAGGACTGGACCGGATACTGCTGGCGTCGATGGTGCGCAGCTTTCATGCCGTGCCTTTGGGAGCCTTCGCGCTGGGAACACCGGCCTCGGAGGTTATTGTGCGCGCGGCAGGCGGCGTCTTTCTGGCCGCACTGGAGCTGGCAGCGCCGGTGCTTGCAGCAACCATGCTGGTTGAGATCGCCGTGGCCCTCCTCGGCAAGCTGAGTCCGCAGCTCCCCGTGATGATGCTAACCGTGCCACTCAAAACTCTGTCGGGCTTTGCGATTCTCACGGGCTCTCTGGCGCTCTGGCCCCGCTTTGTTGAGGCGCGCTTTGCCGGGCTGCTCGACATGGCGGAGCGCCTCATCTCTATCTCGCGCGCCGCGCCCGGCTCGGTTGCGGGGCTGGGAGGGTGAGCCATGGCTGGAGAGCGCACCGAACAGGCCACACAGCACCGCCGCGAAAAAGCGCGCAGGGAAGGCGACATCCTGCACAGCCGCGAACTGACGGCTGCCGCGGGAACTTTGGCCGGAGCTCTTGCCCTTGGCTTTCTGGGGAGCCGGACCATGGAGTCCTGGCGCGGCGCCTTTGCTGGATTCCTTGCCCTGGGCGCTTCGGCCCACTGGGAACCGGCCGCCCTGGAGCCGACGCTCATCGCTGCGCGCCGTCTCATGCTTCAGGTGCTTACGCCGCCAGCCATCGTCATGGCTCTGGTAGCCGTGGCCGCACTCGGTGCAGGCATTGCCCAAACCGGCGGAGTGAGCTTCCACGCCAGCGCCATCGCGTGGAAACCGGAGCGTATCAACCCTATTGCGAATCTCAAGAACCTGTTTTCGCTGCGCGCCGCGGCGCGGCTTGGCAAGTCGCTCATTCCGGCTGCCTTTCTTACGGTGTTTGCCGTCGAGCGCATTGCCCGTCAGCTCTCCATCCCGGCTTTTTCGACCGAACGGCTCGAGCTGCTGGGTGAGGACGTTTACGGCCTGCTTCTGGCTGCGGCCTGGCTGCTCTTCGGCTGGTCGGCCATCGACTACATCATTGAGTGGCAGAGCCGCGAGTCGCGCCTGAAGATGAGCCGCCAGGACCTGCGCGACGAGTACAAGGAAACCGAGGGCAGCCCGCAGATTCGCGGCCGCATTCGCAATCTGCAGCGCCAGATGCGCCGCCGCCGCGTGAAAGCCGATGTGGCCAAAGCGGCCGTGGTCCTGACCAATCCTACGCATTACGCGGTGGCGTTGGGCTTCGACTTCCTGACGATGGAAGCGCCCAAGGTGCTGGCCAAGGGACGGAATCTCTTGGCCGAGGAGATCAAGGCCGAGGCGCGCTGGGCGGGCGTGCCCATCGTCGAAAATCCGCCACTGGCGCAGTCGCTTTATCGCACCGTCGAGGTCGGCCAGGCCATTCCCGTCGAGCTTTATGCCGCCGTGGCCGCGATCCTGGCCTATCTCTACCGCCAGCGCGTGGAGGCCGAGCTGCGCGAACGGCAGATGCGGGAAGCTGCCGCCCGCGCGCGCTCCGGCGCTCCGCGCTCTTGATTTTTGGGGGAGTTGATCGATGAGCACAGCAACCTTGCCGACCGGAACGCTCTCGGCACAGTCTTCGATCTGGCAGCGGCTGCACGACTACCTGCTGCCCATGGCGGCCATCAGCGTGGTCTTTGTCATGCTTGTGCCCGTCCCTGCCATGGGGCTGGACTTTCTGCTGGCGCTCTCCATGGCGGCCTCAGTCATCGTCTTTCTCTCTGCCGTGCAGATTCGCCGCGCCGTCGAGCTCTCGGTCTTTCCCACACTCCTCTTGCTGCTCACCCTCTTCCGCCTCTCGCTCAACATCGCTTCCAGTCGGCGCATTCTGCTGCACGGCCAAGAGGGAACTGCCGCTGCGGGTAAAGTGATCGAGGCCTTTGGCCAGTTCGTCGTGGGCGGCAACTATGTAGTCGGCTTCGTTCTGTTTCTGGCTTTGGTCGCGATTCAGTTTCTGGTGGTTTCGCACGGCGCCGTGCGCACCGCCGAGGTCACGGCCCGCTTCACGCTCGATGCCTTGCCCGGCAAACAGATGGCCATCGACGCGGACCTGAACGCGGGCTTGATCGACGAGGCAGAGGCTCGCCGGCGGCGCCAGGCCATTGCCCGGGAAGCCGAGTTCTACGGCGCCATGGATGGCGCGGCGCGCTTCAATCAGCGCGATGCGCTGGCCACCATTCTGATTACGGCCATCAATATCGTTGCCGGCCTCTTGATCGGGACCCTGCAACAGGGAATCGAATTGGGCGAAGCTGCGCGCACCTACACCGTGCTTACGGTAGGCGACGGCCTGGTCACGATCATTCCCTCGCTACTGGTCTCGATCGCCGGCGGCATTACCCTGACCCGCGCCAACTCGGCTGGGATGCTGGGTGGCGAAATACGGCAGCAACTCCTGGGCCGTCCCGCAACCCTCTACATGGCAAGCGCCGTGTCGGCCTGCATGTGCCTGATTCCCGGGCTGCCCAAGATCGCCTTTCTGGCTGTGGCCGGAGGATTGTTCGTGGCAGGCCGGCGCATCGCTGCGCAGGTCCCGGCCGCAACCGCCGAGCCGGCGGCAGAGAAGAAGAAAGAAGGCGCACAGAGCTCCGAACTCTCCTCGCTGCTGCGTCTTGAAGACCTGACCCTCGAGATTGGCTTCCAGCTGATTCCGCTGGTCGATGAGAAGCAGGGCGGGCAGCTGCTCAGCCGGGTGCGGGCCCTGCGCCGTCACCTCTCGTCCGAGATGGGCTTCCTGGTTCCCCCTGTGCATATCTCCGACAACCTGCGCCTCAAGCCCAGAGAATATGTGATCTCGCTGCGCGGCATCGAGATCGGACGCTGGCAGACCGAGGGCCCGCACCTGCTGGCTGTCTCGGGAGAGCCTGGCCGTCGGCCACTTACGGGTAAAGAGACGCGTGAGCCGGCCTTCGGGGTTCCTGCGGTGTGGATCGCGCCGGCGCTCGAAGAACAGGCCATCGCCGCCGGCTATTCCGTGGTGGACGCGGTCACCGTAATTACCACACATTTAGGCGAGCTCATCCGCCAGCATGCCGGTGAGCTTCTGGGCCGCGCCGAGATCAAACGGCTGCTCGACGCGCTCAACGATTCGCATCCCAAGCTCCTCGAGGAACTGGTGCCTAAACTGTTGACGCTGGGCGAAGTGGCTCGCGTTCTTGAGCAATTGCTGCGCGAGCGGGTCTCAATCCGCGATCTGGGCGCGATTCTGGAGGCGCTGCTCGAAACCGCGCCCCTGAACAAGAGTCTGATGGCCCTGGTCGAGGCCTCGCGGCAGGCCATGGGACGCAGGCTGGTGCGGCCGCTGCTCGACATGGACGGCCAACTGCCTGTTCTTCTGCTCGATCCCGCTCTCGAAGAGGAGATTCTCACGGCGCTCGCGCCCGAGACTGGACAGCGCCTGCTCGCGGCCGCCCCAGTGGGAACCCCGATCATCCGCCGTCTCACCGATTCTGTGAGAACCCTTATCGGCTCCGCTTCCTCTGCGGCACCGCCCGTGCTTCTTTGTCCCAGTCCGGCACGCTATCACGTCAGGCGCTGGCTGGAACCGGTGCTGCCTCGTCTCGCCGTCGTTGCTGCCAGCGAGATTCCACCGGAGATCCGGCTGCGTCCCGTGGGCACCGTTCGCTAACCGCGGCAGATGCAGCGACGTTTGAGCTCCGTCGTGGAAGACGGCGCAACGGATTGCGGCAGACCGCACGGCATGGCCGAGTTCGCGTGAGGAGAAGAAAATGGGAGTCGATGGGACCGCAACAGCAAGAGACCCCAAACCTGCGCGCCGCGCCGTTGCGGCCGCCAGCTACCCTCCTTCGGCCGGAGTGACGTCGGCGCTGACCGGCGAGCAAGAGCGCGTTCTGCTTGAGCATCTGCCGATCGTGCGTTTTCTGGCGCGCCGCATTCATGAACGGCTTCCCCAGCACGTAGATATCGAAGATCTGGTTTCGGCGGGTGTGGTGGGCCTGATGGACGCCTTCTCCAAATTCGACCCCGACAAGAAGGTGCAGTTTCGCAGCTACGCACAATTTCGTATCCGGGGAGCCATTTTGGACAGCCTGCGCACCCTCGACTGGAGCCCCCGCGAGCTGCGCCGCAAGGGGCGCGCCGTCGAAGAGGCCATCCGTGTTCTGACGGCGCGCCTGGGCCGGGCGCCGGGCGAGGCCGAGATTGCCGCCGAGATGGGCATGAGCCTGGAGGACTATCAGCAGCTGCTGGGTGATCTTAAGGGCCTGGAGATCGGCACCCTGCATCTGGAGCGCAGCGAAAACTCCGGCGAGGAGGAGCTGGCCTATGTGCCGGGCCGGCCGGAGGAGGATCCGCTTTTCCGCTGTCTGAGGGGCGAGCTCGAAGAGCGGCTGGCAGAGGCCATTGCCAATCTGCCCGATCGCGAGCGGTTGGTGATGACGCTTTATTACTACGAAGAGATGACCATGCGCGAAATCGGTCTAGCCCTCGGCGTGGTTGAGTCGCGCGTCTCGCAGGTGCATGCATCGGCGGTGGTGCATCTGCGGGCGGCGCTGCGCGACCTGGCGGCACGCGGCGCCGGCGACCGGCTTCCTCCACGAAAACCGCCGCGCAGAGCCTCGGGGCTGGAAGGCCGGAGCCGGTAATCGGACGCGGCACGGGAAACAGCATCGGCAAGCGCCGCAAAGGAGCAGGCATTGACGGAAAAAACTCTCAAGCAGGATGAGATTGATGCGCTCTTCGAAGCTGCGCGCAGCGCTTCGCCCGAGTCGTCGCGTCCCGAGGTGCGGGCCCGTGTCGTGCCCTACAACTTCTCCTCCGCCGGGCAAATCTCGACCGACCAACTGCGCGCCATCAGCATGTTGAACGACCTGTTCGCGCGCAACCTTACACATAATCTGGCGGCATGGCTGCGCACCCGCTTTCAGGTCAACCTAGTTTCGGCCGAACAGATACAGTTCAATGAATTCTTGCTTAGGATCCCGGAGATCAGTTACGTGGCTTCGGTCCGGCTGGAGCCTCTGGGGGCGCTCTCGGTGTTGCAGCTCGATCTGGGACTGGCGCCGCCGGTCATCGACCTGCTTTTGGGCGGCGATGGCAAGGACGGGCCACTGCGGGAACTCACGGACATCGAGGAATCGATTCTGGGGAGCGTGGTGGAGATCATCTGCCGCGAGCTCACCATTGCCTGGCAGCCGGTGGGATTGAGCTTTAACTTCGAGCGGCGTCAGATGCAGACTCAGGTGGCGCGCATTATCGCAGTCACCGAAAAGGCACTTTGCCTGAGCTTCGAAATCCGCATGCCTCACAGCTCGGGACTGTTGAACCTGGCCTTTCCCGCCGTGGTTGCCAACACGATTTTGCGGCGCCTGACCACCGATTGGGGCCGTCGCTGCCGCCACACGGGCGAGACCCGCTCGCGGCTCGAGACTGTGGCGCGGCGCATCCGTTTTGGTTGTACGCTGCAGCTGCCCACCGTGCGCCTGGCAGCAAGTTCTCTCGAAGAGCTCCAACCGGGCGATGTCTTGCGCCTCGACGTTGGCGCGAACCGACTCTCCGAGTGGCGCGTGGGCGGGCTGCCGCTGCTCGAGGCACGGGCCATGCGGCACGGGGAGCACCGCGCGGCGCGAGTGGAGCGCGCCATCGTGGGAGGTGAGGCATGAAGACCTATTTCGAATGTTGGGCCGAGGTCGCCGCTGCCCTCTTCTCCCAGGCCCTGGCCGGGGAGCCGGAACTGGCTGAATCCCTTCCCAAACCATTGAGCGCAGGATCGTTCGGCTGGGCGGCCACACTGGCGGGAGATGTGGAGGGGCGGCTTTCTGTTGTCCTCGACGCGACGCTTCTGGAAACTCCTCTCATCGGTGAAGGTGTGGATCAGAAGGCCGGCTGGAAGGAGCTGCTACGCGAAGCTGCCGATGCTGGGGCGGGAGAGCTGTTGGCGCGCACGGGCAAGAAGTGCCAGGTGACGAGTTTCGAGGAAATCGAAGCCGTAAGCCAGATCTCGCACGCCTTCCAGCTTCGCTCCTCCGGGCGCGCATGGACCATTCTGGTGCGAGACGAGCTGCGTGTGATCGACGTTCAAGCACAAAGGGAATCGGACGCCAAGGCGGCAACGGCAGCGGGCGCTCGAGAACCGCAGCGCTCCGCTGCTCCGCCGTCCCCTAGCCCGGTCCTACCCCCCGGACTCGAACTGCTGCTCGATGTGGAACTCGAAGCCTCGCTGCGCTTTGGCGCGCGCGAGATGCCGCTCGGCGAAATCCTCGATCTGGGACCAGGCGATGTCGTCGAGTTGGATCGCCATGTATCTGATCCCGTGGACCTGATTGTGGGCGACAAGATTGTGGCGCGCGGCGAGGTAGTGCTGGTCAACGGCAACTTCGGGCTGCGCGTGACCGAGGTCGCAGCGCCTAAAAGGCGGCTGGAGAGCGTGCGATGTCTCTTCTGAAGCGCCATGCGCCACGGGCCGAGCAGAGCGTCGGCGACGAGGAGGCACCCCTGGCGGAGCCGAGCGCGGCCACGCCTTCTTCTGCAGAGGCACGGCCCGGGCAGCTGCCGCCAGGGGGAAGACTTGGGATACTTCGCACCTGCGCCAATCCCATCTGCGCTTCCGGATGGCTTCGTTTTTGGCGCAGCCGGGAGGCTCCGGTCTTCGAGAGCGGATGGTGCTGCTCGCCCGAATGCACGCAGGCGCGGCTGGAAGCGGCATTGCGCCGGGAGATGGATGCGCGGGGCGCGGAGCGTGAGACCCATCGCCATCGCATTCCCCTGGGCCTGGCCATGCTGGAGCGGGGCTGGATCACCCAGAGTCAGCTGCGTGCGGCTCTTGCGGCGCAGAGAAATGCAGGAAGCGGGAGGCTGGGCGAATGGCTGGTCAGGCAAAGGAGCGCGAGCGAGGAACTAGTCACGCGGGCCCTGGGACTGCAATGGGGCCGCCCCGTGCTGAGCATGGACTTTCACAATCCCGGAAACCTGACGGCGCTGTTGCCGCGGCTCTTCATCGATGCCTTCGGGGCTTTACCGCTGCGCGTGGCCGCAGGCAGGATTCTTTACATGGGTTTTGAGGACCGTGTCGATGCCGCATTGGCGCTGGCTACGGAACGTATCACGGGACTGCGGGTCGAAACCGGATTGGTGCAGAGTACTTTCTTCCGCCCCGCGCATGCGCGCGCCCTGGAGGCGCAGTTTCCTGCCGTCGAGCTGATCGAGGCGGCCACGGAGCAGGCACTGGCTCTTGTATTGACCAAGGCCCTCGAAACCATGCGCCCTGTGGAGGCGCGGCTATCGCGGGTGCACGACTGCTTCTGGCTGCGTATCTGGCGCCGCCGCCAAGCCGGCGCCCTACCCGAGTCCGATTCGATCCGGGACCTGATCGCGTCGACCGCGTCGCACTGAGGGGAGTCGCGATCGGTCTTGGACAGGACGTGAACGGGCAGCCGCGGAGGGCTAGGAGAGGGAGTAGGGCCGGAAGAAACCGGGCAAAAGGCGCAAAGCCGGGCCTCATGGTTCGGGCCAGAACGCCGATAGGCATTGAGGGAGACTTGGGCATGAGCGAGATTCGAGCTCTGATTATTGACGACTCTTCGGTGATGCGCAAAATTGTGGAGCGGGCGCTGCGCCAGGCTGGACTGGATGGGCTGGTTGTGCTCGAGGCAGGGACGGGCGCCGAGGGGCTGGAACTGTTGAAGGCTAAACCCGTGGACCTGATCATCTCTGATATCAATATGCCGGCGATGGATGGTCTGGAGTTTCTGCGCCAGATCCGCGCTCAACAATTGGCGCGGGGCGTTCCCGTCGTCATGATTACGACCGAATCGAGCGAGGAGCACGTCAAGGAAGCGATTCAGGCCGGTGCCCAGGGATACATTCGCAAGCCGTTCACCGCGGAGCAGGTCAAAGAGCGCGTGTTGCCCCTGGTGAGAGCGGCCTAGGGGAGGGAACTGTGCAGTTAAATGGCGTGCGTACGGTTATTGCCAATGGGCGAGCGGCTACGTCAGGCCCGCGCGGCATAGACGAAAGGGGCCAGAAGATGGCGGTATCGTTGCGTGAATCTGTGCAGCGGGTCTCCGACCCGCGAAATCTAGATTCCAGTGTGGAAGAGGTTTTCCGGCTGATGCTAGGCATCGAGTGCAGGCGGGAGACCGGTCCGGCGGGCGCGGAGAAGGAATCGGTTACGGCCGTGGTCGGATTTGGCGGCATATTGAGCGGCGCCTGCGTTTTCCGTTCCGGAGCCCAGACGGCCTTAAAGATTGCCGCGCAAATGACCGGCATGGAGTTCGACGCCATCGACGACACGGTGAAGGACGGCATCGGCGAGATCTGCAACATGCTCGCCGGGGCCTGGAAGGGCAAAGTGCCCGAGCTCGCCGCCGGCTGCGGCCTCTCCGTTCCGGCGGTCATTACGGGCCGCGACTACAACCTGCACGTGCAGGCACCGGAGTTTCAACTGCACCACTGCTATCGCTTTGGTGAAGAGGTCTTCGAGGTCACCATCGTCTGCGATGGTCTGCAGTAGAGCAGGGACTAAGAGACTGAGGGACTGAACGACCCTCGACTTGAAGTCGAGGGGTTGATCAGGCGCGTCGAATGAATTCGATAATTGCGCCCGCTCTTGACAAAGCCACCGACCTTCGGTCGGCAGGTCTTGTCTCCTTCGGAGACTTCAACAATCTTGCTTCGCCTGAAGGCGAAGGGTTGCAACCATCCCCGATTGGGACACTAAGGGACAGGGGAGCGCAGCCCGTAGCTAATGGCGCCTTCCGGTTTCCACGCTCCCTCGTCTCCTCACCCCCGGTCCATCAACTTCCCACAGTCCCTTAAAGCTCCTCTAATCTCTCCCGCCTCTCCTTCGGCCCTTCATCTGCTTGAGTCTCCTGTGCGGCGAACGCAGGAGCTCTCGCAATGGACAGTGGCTACTATGCGGCAATGACGGGACTGATGGCGCGCACCCAGGCTCTGGACACGGCAGCGGCGAATCTGGCCAACGCGCAGACGCCGGGGTTCCGCGCCGAGCGCGAGTTCTTCCGGTCGGTTCTACTTGGGCCCGACGGCACGGACTCGCAACTCGGTGAAACCGTCAACAACTACGGCCTGCTGGGCGGCGACCGGCTCAACATGGCGCAGGGCGCGCTGACCGAGACCGGCAATCCCCTCGATTTGGCGATTGAGGGTCAGGGATTCTTCATGGTGCAGACGCCGAACGGGCCGCGCTACACGCGCGACGGCAGCTTCCATCGCGCACAGAACGGTCAACTAGTCACGCAAGCGGGCGAGCCGGTACTCTCTGTTGCGCGTCAGCCGATCCTCATCCCACCCGGTGAAGTCACGGTTGGCGCGGACGGAGCGGTTTCCGTGGCCGGCGGCGTGGTCGCGCAGGTAGGGGTCTTTGTTTTTCCTGCAGGCACCGAATTGACGCCGGAGGGCGCAAACCGGTATGTGGCCCCGCGGGGGGCCACAGCTACGGCCGCGAAGGACGCGTCCGTCCACCAGGGCGCGATCGAAGCCGCCAATCAGGATGTGGTGCAGGGCACTCTCGATCTGATCGTGATGCAGCGTCAGGCGGAGATGATGCAGCGGGCACTGACCGTCTTCCACAGCGAGTTCAACAAGCTTGCAACCGAGGACATTCCGAAGGTGTGAGAACAGGGACTAAGGGACACAGGAACTACGAAACAAGCTGTGAACTGACAAGTGATCTCTGGCCACCGAAAGGAGAATCATGATTCGAGCCTTGTACACCGCCGCCAGCGGCATGAGCGCACAGCAGATGAACCTCGACACCATCGCCAACAATCTGGCCAACTCGTCGACCACGGGCTTCCGGCAGTTGCGGTTGCAGTTCCAGGACATGGTGTATCAGAACCTGGTGACGCCGGGCGCGGCCGAGAGCCAGAACACGGTGTCGGCGGGACTGCAGATTGGCCTGGGAACGCGCCCCGCCGCGACCGAGGTCATCAACACCCAAGGTGAGATGAATGAGACCGACAATCCGCTTGATGTGGCCATCCAAGGTGCGGGATTCTTTCAGGTGCAGCGGCCCGATGGCACGATTGCTTATACGCGGGCCGGCCAGTTTCACCTGAACAATCAGGGCACGATCGTGACCACCGACGGTGATCCACTCATCCCCACCATCACCGTTCCCACCAACGCCACGGCAGTCACCATTACGCAGTACGGTGTGGTGAATGCGACGCTTGCCGGCCAGCAAAATCCCTCGCAGCTCGGGCAGATTCAGCTGGCCACTTTTCCCAACCCCGGCGGTCTTGAAAGCATGGGCAACAACCTGCTCACATCCACGCTGAGCTCGGGCGATCCGGTGCTGGGCAATCCCGGCGGCACCGAAGGCCTGGGCACATTACAGCAGGGGTATCTCGAGAACTCGAATGTCGATGTGGTCACAGAATTTGTGCAAATGGTGCTGGCGCAACGGGCCTATGAGTCGAACTCCAAGGTAATTAAGGCCGCGGACGATATGTATTCACAGGTCAATAATATGACGCACTGATCTTAATGTGCCGCTTGGGGCAAGTTGAGCAGTGAAGCTGGGAGATAAGAATGAAGCCGGGGCGCGTGGTGATCGCTGGATGGCTGGTTGCAATATCGGTAGAAGGCGCCTGCGCACAATCCGCCGGCCGTCCGGCGGTGAAGGCGGCAAGCAGCCTGCGCGTTCTGCCCGCGATACCCGAGACCGCCGCTTTGGGCAGCCACGACGCAGTCCTCCGCGAAATCGAGGATCCTTTTACCGGAGATCGCTGGCTGCTGTTGCGTGACGCGAATCGTCCTGCTGCTCCGGGACGCTTGGTCCTCGCCGGACAACAGGCCGGCACCACGAGACCTGCAAACCATGGCCCGGCGCAGCCTAAGCCTGCCGGTGAGCGGCCCATGATCCGCGCCGGAGATCCCCTGATCGTCGAAGAGCATTCGGCGGCGGTCGATGCGCGGCTTGAGGCCATCGCGCTGGGATCGGCAGCCAAAGGGGCGCACCTCAAAGCGCGATTGCAGATTGGCGGCAAAGTCGTGCGCGTGGTGGCGGTCTCGCACGGCCGCGCCGTCTTCGCACCGGAGAGCGAGGAGCAACCATGAAAGCCGGCTGCATCGCTGGAATGACCGCTGGAATCGTGCTCGGCGCATTGTTGGCGCCGGGCGCTGGCGCCATCGGTAAGAAGCACAATGCCGCCGCGACAGAAAGCAAGGCGACACCCCCAGAAGAGGCGTTGAGTGCCTACATCGGTAAGGTGCGCGCGCAACAGGCGGCCGAGGTGCGGACGCCCGGGTCGATCTGGAGCGCGCAAGGACAGCTGGTGCGGCTAGGCACCGATGTCAAGGCGTTCCGCATTCATGACGTAGTGATGATTGTGGTCAGCGAGAGCCTGTCGGCTTCAACCGATGGGCAGGTGAAAAACTCCCGCGCCTCCAGCGCGAACTCGTCGGTGACGTCGCTCTTCGGGGCGCTCAAGAGCGGGAACAGTCTGCAGAACCTGCTTGGCGCCAGCGCCTCTTCCGGGCTTACGGCGCAGGGACAGAGCACAACCGACTCCAGCCTGACCACAACCTTTGGCGCCGAGGTCGTGGACGTGCTGCCCAACGGGATGTTAGTGGTGCAGGCTACGCGCCAACTCACCTTCTCCGAGCAGACGCAATTGATCACGCTGCGCGGCTTGGTGCGCCCTGAGGATGTGAGCAATCAGAATCAGGTTCTCTCAACGGCCATGACCGACCTCGAACTCGAAGTCACGGGCAAGGGTATTGTCAACGACTCCACGTACCGGCAGAATCCGCTGGTGCGTTTTCTGGAAAAACTGACGGTGTTTTGAGGCTGGCGTGGCAGCCGAGGCCAAAACGGGCGAGGGCATACGGGTTAGATGGGGCGACCGGGGACGGGAAGATGCGGCACATCGAGAGCGAAGAACAGGTCAGAGACAGTTCCCTTCGAAATGAGGCCATGATGACGCTGCGCATTCTTCATGCAAGGGCCAAAGCAAAGGCGAATCGGGCTTTTTGGTGGTGGCTGGCGCTGGCCGCGGCATGGCTGCTCTCCATCGTGCTGGTTCAGCCGCAGGAAAGCGAGCGGCGGACGCGGATCAAGGATGTCGCCACCATCGAGGGGATTCGCGACAACCAGTTGGTTGGCTATGGCCTGGTCGTCGGATTGAAAGGCACGGGAGACAGTTCGCAGACCGTCTTTCCCGCGCAGACCCTGGTATCCGCCTTGCAGCGGATGGGCATCACCGTACCGCAGAGCGGGTCGCAAAGCGCCAGCAACATGCAGGTGAAAAACATGGCAGCGGTCTTCGTGGTGGCCACTCTGCCGCCCTTCAGCCGGCCCGGCTACAAGGTGGACGTTACAGTTTCCTCCGCCGGCGATGCGCGCTCCGTCGAGGGCGGCATTTTGTTGATGACGCCGCTCTACGGGCCCGACGGTCAAATCTATGCGCAGGCACAGGGAGCCTTGGTGCTAGGCGGATACATGGCGGCAAGCGGCGGCAGCGCCAAGCAGGTGAATCACCCCACCACGGCGCGCATTCCCGGCGGCGCCTTCGTGGAGCGGACTATTCCATTCGATCTCGCCGACATGCATACTGTGAGCATTGTGCTCAACGACGCCGATTTTCATACCGCCGAGGGCATGGCGGCGGCGATCAATCAGGAGTTGGGCGCGGCGCGGGCTCATGCCGTGGACAGCCGCCGGGTGGAGATTGCTCTGGAGTCCAAAGAAGACACTGCCGAGTTGCTCGACAAGGTGGAGCAGGTGGAGATCAGCGTCTATCCTCGGGCGCGCGTGGTGGTGAATGAGCGCACGGGAACCGTGGTAATCGGCGGCAAGGTGCGCCTGCAGCCGGTATCGATCTTGCATGGCGGATTGAGCGTAAACGTGCTCTCCCACTTCGAAGTCTCGCAGCCGAACTCCCTGTCGTCGGGAACGACCCAGGTAGTGCAGCAGACCACAGTACAGGCGCAGGACAAGCCGGTTAACGAGATCGATCTCAAAGAAGGCGCCACAGTCGAAGATTTGGTCCAGCAATTGCAACGTACCGGTGCAGGAGCGCGCGACGTGATCTCGATCCTGCAGGCCATGAAAGAAGCCGGGGCGCTGGAGGCCGATCTTGAGGTTCTGTAAGACCGAGGCCGCTAATCGCGGCAGGCGAGGAGCAGGGAAGCGGAAGAACGCGGGATGGGCGCGGGAAAGGAGCAGGCGTGCAAGTTGGAGCAATTAGCGCTGAAACGCGCGGAGCACCGATGGACAACGTGCCGTCGCCGCGGCTGGTGCACGCGGCGCACGAGTTTGAAGGGCAGATGATGAAAGAACTGTTGCAGCCCATGACTAACGGCGACGCGCTCACCGGCGCGGATGAAGACGGAGAGTTGGGCGCCGGTTCGGGCGGAGCTCTTGGCGAGTTTGCCTCGGAAGCCTTGGGCCAGTCTCTCAGCGAACACGGTGGCTTGGGCATTGCCAACCGGATTGTCCAAGAACTTTCCCATGCAGGTAACCGGCACGAAAGCGGGAAAGTAACCAGAGATCTGTACCAAGAGCATGGAATGAGAGCTTCCCAATGACTAGAGTGATTAAGAGCCTCTGTCGATAGGCCAAGCAAGGAGTCAAATATATGGACATTCGCAATAGCCTGGATGGATTGAGGTCGCTGCTGGGAGTCAACCCGACTGCGCCATCGGCGCCTCAGGGAAAAGGCAACACGGCCGCGGCGGGCAGCAGCAGTTTCGACAGTGATCGGGCGACCTTCAGCAACGCGGCGAGCGAGGTTTCGCTGGCGGCGTCGGACGAGAGCATTCGCGCCGACAAGGTAGCTGCGGTGCAGGCGGCTCTGGCTGCCGGAACCTACAGTGTGCCGGCCTCTGCAGTGGCATCGAAGGTGATCGATTCCATGCTGATTAACGGTCGGCAATAACGGATAGGAAAGCTGCGATGCGGGAATTCGGGGCGCACCCGGCAAATCCGGAGCTGAAAGAACTCGTGGTGGAGGCATCGCGGGCCCTGGCGCGTTTGGACGCGCCGCGGCTCGAAGAGCTTGCACTCTCGTGTCAGGCTCTGACCCGCAAGCTCAAACCGAATGACGTAGGGGAGCGTATCCTCCTGGCGCGGCAGGCGCGGGAAGCCGAGGGAGACATGGCGGTCTTCGCACGAGTCATCGCAGCCACGCGCGCAAATCTGAACGTCATGAACCGGCTGCGCGAGTTGCGCGCTGGGCGCGTTGAGTACAGCGAGCGTCAGGCGCTTGGCGGCGCGGTCGCAGGGTCGCCATCGGCGGGCGGCTCGGAGAGACGAGGACAATCGGGTGGGAGTGCGGAGGAAGGCCATGGGGACGATTAACTCCGCACTGGGTCTAACCCAGGGAGCACTTGACGCCGACCAGGCCGCTCTGAGTGTGGTGGCCAACAATGTTGCCAACGCCAATACGCCAGGCTACACAGAGGAAACGCCCGACTGGCAGGAAAATCGGCCAATCAGTATTGGCGGGATCCAGTTTGGCGAGGGTGTGACGGAGACCGGCGCTACATCCCAACGGGATCGGGTGTTGGAGGAGCGGCTGGACCAGCAACAGCAATTAGCCTCTGCCTCGGGCACGCGATTGACCGCGTTGAATACGATTCAGGCGCTGTTCACGCCGGATTCGGGATCGTCGAGTTCGACAGCGGGCGATATCGGCAGCGATCTCACAGGATTCTTCGATTCGTTTTCGACGCTCGAAGCCAACCCCACGAACAACGCGCTGCGCGAACAGGTGCTTTCATCGGGAGCCACATTGGCCGGCGACGTTGCCAGCGCAGCGAGCAGTCTGAACGAGCAGCGCACAGCGCTGGACCATGAAGCGTCAGGCATTGCGAGTCAAGTGAATTCGCTGACCAGCGCTATCGCGCAATTGAATTTGCAAATCCAGGGCAGCTCGCCGAATGCCGATGCGGGAATGCTTGAAGACCAGAGGCAGCAAGACCTGAGCCAGCTTTCGCAGTTGATCGGGATCAACCAGGTGACAACCGAGAACAACGGTCTTTCTATCACGACGACTTCAGGCCAGTTGCTGGTTGCCGATGGGCAGAATTTTCAGTTGACGACGGGCACGGCGAGCGGCGTCACCGATTTCTTCCTCGGAGGGGCGAACATCACTGCGGATCTGACTTCAGGCGGAGGGCAGCTCGGCGGTTACCTGACGGCGCGCGACCAGGATATTCCAGGGGTTCTGGCCTCGCTCGATCAGTTGGCCTACGGCGTCTCCGCAACGGTCAACGCGCAGAACAATGCAGGTTCAGATCTGGAAGGAGCGACAGGTACACCGCAGAGTCCTCTCGACATCTTCAACGAGCCAGCACAAGTGGCCGGCAGCGCGGCCGCGATGAGCGTCGTGATGACCAATCCCGACAACATTTGCGCGGCCGGCGTGGGCCAGGGAGCCGACGACAACTCGAACGCGGTGGCGATGACGAATTTGGCCAAAGGTATGTACGTTGGAGTGCAGGCTACGGGCAACTTCAGCGTGACGCAAAATCTGAATTCCTCGGATGGCTCCGTCACCGGAAGTTTGCAGATCGTCGATTCGTTGGGCAAGAGTCATCCGGCTACCATTACCTACACCAATCAGGGCGGCGGAACATGGGCCTATCAGATCGCGGTGGCCGATGCGCTCGCCGCGAATACGAGTGTTTCCGGCCAGGTGAGCTACGCCTTCGGTACGGGCGAGACGGTGGATCCATCGACCAACCTAACGATCAGCGGCATCAACGGCTCAGGTCAGCCAACCACGATCACCGCGCCGACAGTGACAGCCGGCGAAGTAGTGGGCGGCGCCGCGCCGCCTACAGGCTATGTAGGCGCGCTCAATCAGGCAATTCAGACGGCAGGAATCGTGGGCGTTTCAGTTACGAATACGAATGGAGTGCTCACGATTACGGGAGCCTCGTCAACCAGCGGCTCCGTGGTTGCGGACGCGGCTGCGACGCCCAACGCGAGCGGGACTTTGGTTTTCGGTGGCGGCGATAACTTGTCGAGCCCGCCGGCTAATGTGAGTAATATCGGTTTTTCCGGACTCAGCAATGGCGCGGCGGCGCTCCGTCTCAATTGGGAGCTTTACGGCGCCGGCGGCGCATCGAACCTTACGCAAACCGCTGCACCCTCCTCGCAAACTGCACAAAGTCAGGACGGCGTTACCTCAGGCGCAACGCCGATCAACTACTACTCGAATTTTGTCTCGACGCTGGGCGCCACGGTCTCTGAGGTGCAGACTGAAAACGCGGCACAAAATGCCTCGGTGACGCAGTTGCAAACGCAGAATAATGCGCTGTCGAGCGTGAACTTGAGCGATGAAGCAGCGGCTATGTCTAAGTTGGAGACCAGCTACCAGGCGGCGTCGCAGGTTTTCGCGATATTGAACACGATCATGGCCTCGGCTCTGAATCTGGGCGATCAGACTGCGGTGTCGTAGAGGCAGTTAGTAGCTCTCAGCTTTTAGCTTGATGGCACAAAAGCGCGGTTTGCGGTCATATCGCAGTTGATGATGACACACAAAGCTGAGGCTAAAAGTTAATGGCTGATAGCCAAGAGCCAACAGTTAAGCGTTAGCAGTTAGGAGCTGTTCTTATGCGGGTCGATCCTTCCTACATCACGAACCTTGTGGGTTCGCTCGATCAAACGCAGTCCAACGAACAGCAACTGAGCGAGGAGTTGTCGAGCGGCGTGAGCATTACCTCGTTGAGCCAGAATCCGGTCGGCGCCGGCGAGAATGTGCTGCTGCTCAACCAGATCCAACAGGACGATACCTTCACCCAAAACGCAAACATGGTGACGGGGTATCTCCAGGTTGCCGATTCGGCGCTGGGCAGCGTCGTAAGTGAGCTGACGCAGGCAGTTTCTTTGGCCACCAGCGCCAACAACGGAACCATGAATGCCAGCGATGTGAAGTCGATTGCGAACCAGATTTCCGGCATTCTCGATGAAGTGCAATCGCTGGCAAACACGAACTACCAGGGTCAGTACATCTTTGCCGGCGGGCAGATGAATACGGCGCCGTTTTCGACTTCGACGGCGAGTTCGCCGGGCGTAACCAGCTATGGCGGCGACGAAAATATTAATCATCTGGAGCTGCCCAACGGGCAGAAGGTCCAAATGAATATTCCCGGAGATCAGATTTTTCTCGGCAGCGGTACGAACAGTGTCTTCGGCGCGCTCAATGCCTTGGTCGCCGACTATTCATCCGGCACTGTGAACACCGCTCAGGCGGTCAGCGACACCGAGGCTTTGGGAACAGCCCTGAACTACGTTTCGCAGCAGCGCGTGACCGTCGATAGCTCGATTACCCAGCTCAATGCGGCGTCTGGCGCGGTCACGAACGAACAGACGCAGTTGACGACGGCCCAAACCAACCTCATACAGGCCGATATTCCCAAGGTAGCGACGCAGTTTTCACTGGCGGAAACGCAGCAAACAGCGCTCGAAGATATGATCGCGCAGCTTGAATCCTCGTCGAACAACCTTTTCACCAAACTGCAGCCATAAACGCGGCCTGCGGCGCATTTTCTATACTGCAGGAAAGGGGTTCTCGTGTTCACGGCACTACGATTTCTTTGGAATGCAACGCGAGGGCACCGCTTTGCGCCATGGCGCAGCCCCTATCTGCGCTGGCGCGTAGAAACTTATTCCGGCCAGCGCGCGGAGACGCTCACAGCCAAGACCGTGATGGGCTTTTTGTGGACGACGCGTGGAGAACTCGTGCAGTTTCTCCGCTGGACAGGCGATCTCCGCCACGAGGTGCGGAGGCGAGCGTGAAAAGGCAAGGGAGAGGGAGTCGAGAATAGAACTTTGCGCGAGGTCACGTCTTCCCGGAGAATGGTTCTAAGACCTATGAGGGTTTTCAAACGTTCTCTGTTTCTTGCACTGATGACGCTGGCGCAGATCGTCCCGGCTTTCGCCCAGCAACTGCCTCCTGCCGAGCCGCCACAACCCATGCCCATCCCTCAAGGCGAGTCGGCGAACCTGCGCGTCACCACAACTGAAGTGCTAGTGCCAACTCTCGTGGAGAAGCGCGGTGGCGGCATTCTTTATGGCCTAAGGGCGGACGATTTTGTTCTTGAAGACAATGGCGTGCAACAAAATATCCGCGTGCAAGAGGAGATGGACACGGCGCCCGTGGCTCTGGTTGTCGCCGTAGAGTTAAGCGGCGCCAGCGTTTTGGAGTTCGACAAGCTTGCAAAGATGGGTCCGTTGCTCGACGTGTATCTCACCGACCCACGCAGCCAGGCGGCGTTGGTGGGTTTCGATTCCGTGCCGCATCTCGTTGAGGACTACACGCACTCGGGTGACAGGATCAACACCGATCTCAAGCAACTGCAGCCGGGCGATGGCGGAGCCGCGATTCTGGACACGGTAAATTACGCGGTGAGCCTGCTCGAAACCCAGCCCAAGGAGTTTCGCCGTGTTCTGCTGCTGATCAGCGAAGAACGCGATCACGGCAGCAAGCACACCAAGCCCGCGCAACTGATCCAGAAGATCGGCGAATCCGACGTGCTGGTGCTTAGCGTATCGTTTTCGCCTGCGCTTGCCGAGTTGAGTCACGATATCAAGGACTCCGAACCGGACCAGGCCACGATGAACATGGTATCGGCATTGATCATGGCGATTCAGGCATTCAAGAAGAATGTCGCCAAAGAAGTGGCCCAAGAAAGCGGCGGCGAGTACACGACCTTTATCGGCGATAAGCGCTTCGAGGCACGCGTGATGTCTGCAGCGAAGGATGCGCGCAATCGTTATCTGATCACCTTCAAACCGACAGATCTTACGCCCGGACTGCACGCCATTCGCGTGCGCACCACGCAGGACTACGGTGCGCGGATTGTGGCACGGGCAAACTACTGGCTGGATGCGCAGCCCTAGCCACAGCTTCGACGGCGACGACACTCGCTGTCTTGACTTGCTACCTCGCGGCGGTAAAATACTGGCAACATTTCATTCGGTTTCACCGGAGCATCTATGGCGCGACATGAAACGGGTGCTTGGCTGCCGATCAGCGCGGTTGTCGTGAATCTGGTCCTCTATGTCTCGGGCATTACGGTCTGTGTGTTGGCTGCCCGCGGAGATCTTCCACCCTACGTGGGAGTTGTTGCGATCATCGGTTTGGTTAGGGGGCAATGTTGCCATGTGCAGTTTGCGCGTGGAGTCACCCCTGGTGGAGATACAGTGGAGTCGCGGTCAGTTTATTTTGCGCCCAGTGGTGCCTTATCTTTAAGCATCAGGTGTATACAGACCTGGTGGCTTGGACGCGATCCGCTATGGCATGCTTGCGTGTGGGCTTTTGTAGTGTGCGCGTGCATCTGGTTCGGCTGCCGGGAATTCTTCGAGGCGCGAAAGGCTGGGCGTGCCGCAAAAGCTACGAATAACGCCGTGAGCGGCGAAGCCGCAGCCCCGACAAAATAGCCATTGCATCCACCAAGGCAAGTTGCACTATAGATGTTCTTCTTTCAGCAGCTTTCCACTGCTGTTGCCGATAGCGCACCCCGGCGCCTTCATGTTAATCTCACGATAGACACTTGAAGAGTGGACCTGAGCGAATAAGAGGAGTGTTGACGCCGTGCTGGCGACTCAAAAGAAAACTGACCTGATCAATCGCTTCCGAACTCACGAGACGGATACCGGATCGCCGGAAGTCCAGATCGCGATTCTGAGCGAACGGATCGGCGACCTGACCGAGCACTTCAAGACCCACAAAAAAGATCACGCTTCCCGGCGTGGGTTATTGATGCTGGTCAGCAAGCGCCGCCGCCTGCTGGACTACCTGAAGACGCACGATTCCGATCGCTATCGCGATGTAATCGGCAAACTTGGTATCCGCAAGTAATCAGAAAGCATACGTTGAACCGGAAGCCCCCAGACCGGACATTGGTCCCGGTCCCCATACGATACGGAACACCGGACCAAGCCGAGGCCGGCAGCCTGCATCAAGCGCCCGGTCTTGCGCGGGGGTGTCCCGCGGGCCCGCCACGGCGGACGTTCTCCACACAAGTTTCCCAAGCGAACAAAACGAAACGAGGACTCTATGTCTACCAAGCATGAAGTAGCCGTCGAGCTTGCCGGGGGCAAACGGCTGGTCTTTGAGACCGGACGCATGGCCAAGCAAGCTTCGGGCGCCGCACTGGTGACCACGGGCGAAACCGTGGTGCTGGCCACCGCGGTGGCTTCGCCGGATCCCCGGGAAGGTATCGATTTCTTCCCGCTCACGGTGGATTATCGTGAGTACACTTATGCCGGTGGGCGCATTCCCGGTGGCTTTATCAAGCGCGAGGGCAGGCCCAGCGAGAAAGAAATACTGACCTCTCGTATGATCGACCGGCCCGTCCGGCCTCTGTTTCCCGACGGCTTCCGCAATGAAACGCAGTTGATCGCGCTGGTTTTTTCTGCGGATAAAGAGAACGACCCCGATGTGGCTGCCATCAATGCCGCGGCCACGGCCGTAGCCCTTTCCGACATTCCCTTCGGCGCCACGGTGGGTGCTGTGCGTGTGGGATGCGTCAAAGGCCAATTCGTGGTGAACCCCACCTACGCTGAACGCGCTATGACCACAGTGAACATCGTGGTGGTCGGTCACAAAGACGGCATCGTGATGATCGAGGCGGGCGCAAAAGAAGAGACCGAGGAGGTGGTGCTGGCTGCCATCGAGTTTGCGCACCAGGAGATCCAAAAGATCGTGGCGACGATCGACGATCTGGTGGCGAAGGCCGGCAAAGCCAAGCGTCCGTTTACGCCGCCGGAATTCGACGAGGCGTATTACGCGGAGCTAAAGGCGAAGATCGGCAGCCGGTTGGCTGACGCCTTGGACACGAAGAAACACAGTAAGACCGAAAGCTACGCCTTGATCAAGCAGCTACAGGACGAGCTCTCGGCGGAGATTCCTGCCGAGGACGCCGTGGCCAAGAAAAAGCTGGCGCACTACTACGAATTGCTGCGCGAGCGGTTGTTCCGCGAGCAGGTGACGAAGGAGCGCATTCGGCCCGATCGGCGCCCCTTCGACGAGATTCGCCCTATCTCCATCGAGACCGGAGTGCTGCCGCGCACGCACGGATCGGCACTCTTCACACGCGGTGAGACCCAGGCTTTGGTAACGGCCACGCTGGGTACGATGGATGACAGCCAGCGATTGGAGTCCTATGAGGGCGAGCAGAAGAAGAGCTTCATGCTCCATTACAACTTCCCGCCCTTCAGCGTCGGCGAAACCGGCCGCATGTCCGGCGTAGGCCGCCGCGAGGTGGGCCACGGTGCTTTAGCCGAGCGCGCCATAACCGCCGTGTTGCCGGGTGCCGACGAGTCGCCGTACTCGATTCGCATTGTCTCCGACATTCTCGAATCCAACGGCTCGTCTTCGATGGCCTCGGTGTGCGGCGCCAGCCTGGCTTTGTTTGACGCCGGGATCGCATTAAGCGGTGCGGTGGCCGGCGTGGCCATGGGCCTCGTGAAAGAGGGCGATGACTACGCCATCCTCACCGACATTGCCGGCGCCGAAGACCACTATGGGGATATGGACTTCAAGGTGGCGGGAACACGCAAAGGAATCACCGCGCTGCAGATGGACATCAAGATCGGTGGCCTGACCCACGAAATCCTCGAGCAGGCGATGGAGCAGGCCCGGCGCGGGCGGCTTTTCCTTTTGGACAAAATGGACGCTGTGCTAAACGGCCCGCGCGTGGAGCGCTCGAAGTATGCGCCGCGCATTGAGACCGTGCAAATTCCCACCGACAAAATCCGGGACCTCATTGGCAAGGGCGGCGCAACCATTCGCGGTATTGTCGAGCAAACGGGCGCCAAGATCGATGTGGACGACACCGGCAAGGTGAGTGTGGCATCGTGCGATGCTGAGGGTCTCAAGAAGGCTCTGGCGATGATCAATGACCTCACCGCGGTTCCCGAGGTGGGCAAGACGTACCTGGGCAAGGTGGTGCGCCTGGCCGAGTTCGGCGCCTTTGTCGAACTATTTCCGGGTACGGACGGCCTGCTGCACATCTCCGAGATCGCCGAGCATCGTGTGAAAGAGGTCAAGGACGAACTTCGCGAGGGCGATCAGGTGATGGTGAAGGTTTTGGCCATCGAAGGCAATCGCATCAAGCTCAGCCGCAAGGCGTTGATCAGGGAGCAGAAGGCAAAGCTAGCGCAATCGGCACCGGTTGAAACGGACGAAACAGCGGCCGCTCAAGCTGCCGCGCCTGCATCGGCGGCTCAAGCGCGGCAGCGTCACGAGTTCGATGACTGCCAGCCGAATTCCAATCAGAGCACCATTTTGATCGAGGGTGGCGGCGATTTCGAAGAAGACGGCGATGTGGAGACCGATGAGGAAAACGAGCCCAATTTCAACCGCGTGGATGGTGCACCGGCTCATGCCGGCCAGCAATTCAGCCGTGGAGGACGTCCCGAAGGCACGAATCGCCGCCGCCGCCGCCGTCGCGGTGGACGTGGTTCAGGCGGCGGACAGGGATAAGCTGCAGTGACCGGTCAACAAGAAGGCTCGCGAGATTCCGCAGGCCTTCTTGTTTGGGCCATTCCGTTCGACGCGTTATTCCGCGATCTACGAACCGGGCTGCTGCTCGGCTGACTGATAGGAGTCCGCCATGAGTGGAGCGGGAGTCGTATGATCTTCGCGGCTCCTCGCCTCGCGTTTGCTGGCGTACATCCGCAGATCGGCGGCAATACACAGCGATTCGGCATTGCCCGCATCATCAGGGAAGACTGCGATGCCGACGCTGGCTCCGATGCGCACCGTATGTCCTTCAAGCACGATTGGCGAGTCGAGAAGCTGCATGAGCGTCGTGGCTACGTGCTTCGCGTCGATCGGGTTCGTGGGCTCCTCTAAGACCACCGAAAACTCATCCCCTCCAGTTCGTGCCACGGTATCGGTGCGCCGCACCCTGCCGAGGAAAAGACCGCTGACGTGTTTGAGAAGCTCGTCGCCGATGTGATGCCCCGCCTTATCGTTGACTTGCTTGAAGCGGTCCAGGTCGATCAGCAGAAGGGCCGCCTGCGAACCGGAGCGTCGGGCGCGTTCTAGGGCGCTTGCCAATCGATCCTGAAAGAGTCTTCGGTTGGGCAAACCAGTGAGCTCGTCATGCAGGGCGAGAAACTTGTTGTGCTCGATTTGATCTTCGAGCAGGATCAGGATCATGCCCACAGCGACCACGTACTTAGGTAAATTCCATACTCCGCTTTCCACATGGACTTCGGGGAAGAAGATGCTCATGGCCGGTCCAAGGGTAAAGACATTGGCCCAAGCAAGAAACCCCAGAACAGTAATGAAGGCCCCCGCCGTGGAGCGCCGGTAGGCATACCAAAAATGAATGCAGCAGCTGAGGTAGGTGAAAAAGAATACCGCGTCCAAGGCCAATGGAGGGCCATTGCCGGGCCGATTCTGCACTGCCAAAAGTGCGACGGAAAGGGCAGTATAAAGAATTACCAACATCCAACGGAGTGGATGGTGAAACTTGCGAATGTTTCCAAGAAAAACGGCGAGCGGCAATCCGCCCATGAGAATGGCGGCCGGCGTTCGCAGCCAATGCCCGGCAGGCACAAGAACATCGATGGAAATGTAAAGCGTGTTCGCTGTGAACATCGCTCCCAGCATCCAGCGGCTCGACACCTGGTTGCGATAGGGAATGGATGCCCACATAAACAGGATGCCCGCCCAGGCGAGAGCGGCACAGCCCAAAGCGGTGCTGGCATCACCGAGGACACCGGGAGCCGGGAAAAACAGGGACGCAGCAAAGTGAAGGACGATCGTTAACCAGCCGATAAGCCATATCCCGGAGAACGACGTCCTTCCATAGCGCGCAACCCAAGAGAAGGCCAGCGTAAGTAAAGCTACAGCTGCGAGATCGGGGAGTTTGCTCCAGTCCACCGGGCCGCCTCGGGAGTCAGTCCAAAAGCGAAAAATCCACCAAGGTATTGGATTGGGGATCTTTCAAAGATTACGATAACGCTTTTGACGATTTTTGAGTAAACTTTGGCGCGCCTGGCGCAATTTGCAAAGTCTTCCCATCGAGAATCGGGCCAATCCCCCACGATGAAAAGGCATTCCGCGCCGGAAGGTACGTTGGCGCCGGCCGCGCCACGGGCTGTTTTCCTGGTCCAAGAAGGGCACATCTGCTTCGGCTTCTGATGGATTCTCAGCCCATTGTCGCGTTTTTTGGCACTTCTCATGAAGCCAATGGATTCTGCCGATCACTCAAAGGTCCCGTGCTGCGCGAGAGCGCCCCGCAATATGGATCTTCCGAGGAACGAAACAAATGATTTCAATCAAAAGATATCTTGATTCCGATTCGCACAAACTCGGCCAAGACGGCGGAACCTCGCAACAGGAACCATTTGCCGTGGCCCTCGACGCCTACGGCTCTGCCTTGCAAGAAGTGGGCAACTGCAGTCTCGACGCTTGTCCGGGGCTGGGCGGCAACCTGAAACAGGCTCTCGAAGAACTCCACGCAGAACTTTCGCCGGCAATAAGCGCAGAGAGGCTCGCGGCAAACAGTGAACAGGCGCTGGAGCATTTGCGCTGCTGGGGCCGCGACGTGGCGCGTCACTATCAAGGAAAAGCGCGTGAAGTGAAAGAGGTGCTTCTCACCGTGGCGCGTACTGCAGAATCGGTAAGCGCCCGCGACCAACGCTGCGCGGGCCGCATGAACGCGGTGACCGTGCAGCTCAAGGCCATTGCCAGCCTTGAAGACCTTACCGAGATTCGGGCGTCGATCGACAAAAGCGCTACGGAGCTAAAGGCATCGATTGACCGCATGACGGAAGAAGGAAATGCAGTTCTCGACCACTTGCGCAAGCGAGTAGAGGAATATCAAACCAAGCTGGACGAGGCTGAGAAAATCGCCTCGCACGACGCGTTGACCGGTGCGAACAGCCGCGTGTATGTCGAGGGACAGATTGAGGAGCGCATCGAGTCCGGCGCGGCTTTTTGTGTGGCTGTTCTCGATATCAATAGCTTCAAGAAGGTGAATGATACGCATGGCCACCTGACCGGCGATGACTTGCTTAAGCAGTTCGCGGGCGAGTTGCGTTCAGCTTGCCGTTCCACAGATGTGATTGGACGCTGGGGCGGAGATGAGTTCATTTTGATCTTCGATGCGGGATTGGAAGAGGCTGAAGCACAAATCGAGCGTCTGCGCAAATGGGTCTGTGGCAACTACACTCTTACGGGCAAGCGCGGCGCTGTAAAATTGCATGTTGATGCTTCCATTGGCCTAGCAGCCCATGTTGCCGGCGAAAAGATGAAAGATCTTTTAGCCCGGGCGGATACGGCAATGTATGAGCAGAAGACAGCGGCCAAAGGCCGAGCGGCCTGACGCGAAGCCGCTCCAGTGCAAGTGATCTGCAAGGGGCGCTCAAATGACAGCCGGCCGATCTGGGCAATTCCGTGTTCGCGGTCACACATCAGCGTTTACTTCGTGTTCGCAATCCCTCTTTTGAAAGCGCACCCGTTTCTGAAATTCCCTTCTCCTTTTTCTCTCTTCTTCTCTTGAGTTTCTTCTCACCTAGCAGGAAGGTGGAAGCATACTCCACGCGCAGCAAGCCGAACTCAATCATCGCGCAACGCCGCGTTGGAAGGGCACGAGGGGGAGGCTCACATGAGGTTACTTATTGCCGAAGATGACAGAGCGCTGGGGCTGTTTTTGAGCCGTGGTCTTGAGGCCGATGGTCATCGCGTCCGCATGGCCTACGACGGGGGCGCCGCCGTGGAGGCGTTCCGGGCCGAGATGCCGGATCTGACCATTCTCGATCTGAATATGCCTGTGAAAGATGGCGAGCAGGTGCTTGAAGAAGTGCGCGCACTCGATACGGATTTGCCGGTGCTGGTGCTCACTGGCCGGCAGGAAGTCGACACGCGTGTCCGCTGCCTCGACCGCGGAGCCGATGATCTGATGACCAAGCCATTCAGCCTGCACGAGTTGCGCGCCCGGTGCCGGGCTTTGCTGCGGCGCAATCGCGAGACGCGGCTGCAACTGCGCGCCGGCGACCTTGAACTGGATCGGCTAGACCACACAGCCCGCCGCGGCGGCCGCCTGATCGTTCTCACCAACAAGGAGTTTGCCTTGCTCGAGCATTTGCTCCTAAACCGAGGCCAGTGTGTCTCGCGTGTCGAGCTGCTTGATTCTGTGTGGAACCTTGAACCAGCGCAAACCACGAACATTGTGGATGTCTATATCAATTATTTGCGTCGAAAGCTGGAGGATCCGCCGCCCGGCCGTCTAATTCGCACCGTGCGCGGCCAAGGCTACATGGTGCCGTCAGAGGCCGAACTGGCGACGGCGGTGCCTGTCGTTGTGCCTGCGGCCACAGAGATTGTTCCGCCGTCTATCGCCACCTCGTAGGGCGCCCACACGGTTACTCCACACGCTCGACTCACCCATGGGGAGGCTGCTCATGCAACTCTATTCCGTTCCTCCAGTAAATCTTCACATGCGGCCGCGGACTGCACTGGTGGCCAGCGCCGATCGCAGCTTTCGCCAGCGCCTGACGCAGGTGCTGGCCGGCCTGCGCTGGCAGGTGCGGGAAGCCGAAGGCGGCGCCGAAGCCTGGGCCGATGCCGAAACCTTACCGCCCGATGCCGTAATTGTCGACTCCTGGCTACCCGACCTCGATGTGGGTGAATTCCTGCGAGAGTTCAAAGCTCGCTTTCCTGAGGTCGATCTGGTGACGGCAGCAGGCAATGTGGCTGCGGAAAGCCCTCGCGGACCCTATCGGCAGGAGCTGCTTTACGCACTGCGCCATTGCCAAGAGACCGATACCGCGGCGTGGAATGCGACCCCCATGGTGGAATCTTCCGATCTGGAGACGGCGCGGCCGGAGCCCCCTGCTCAAGCGGATGCACCGGCGGCGTTCGTCACCGCGCCACGCATAGAGCCGCCGCGTCCCCCGGTTCCATCGCCGGGCGCCGGCAAAACCATCTCCATCCAGTCCGGACGGGCGGCGCAGGGAGTCGAGGCTAATCCCGGTGATCGCCTGCCGGAACTGGTGGGCAACGCGGCCTGCATGCTCGAAATCAGCCGCCGCGTGCGCTTGGTGGCCCCGCGCATGACCCCGGTGCTGATTGAGGGCCCCACCGGATCGGGCAAAGAGTTGGTGGCTGAGGCGCTGCATCGCCTTTCCACGCGCAGCCGCAAGCCGTTGGTGGCCATCAACTGCGCGGCCATCCCCGAAGCCCTGCTGGAGGCAGAGCTCTTCGGGCACACGCGCGGCGCCTTTACCGGGGCGGTGCAGGGCCGCACCGGGCGCATTGAGGCCGCTGATGGGGGCACATTGTTTTTGGACGAAATCGGCGAGATGCCGCTTGGCTTGCAGGCCAAACTCCTGCGCTTTGTGGAATGCGGCGAGCTGCAGCGCGTAGGCGATAACGCGACCGTCAAGGTTGATGTGCGTATAATCGCCGCCACGCACCGGCCGCTGGCGCAGTATGCGCAGAACGGCGGCTTCCGCCCCGATCTCTATTACCGGCTGGCAGTCTTTCTCATCCACACGCCGTCGCTGGCCGAGCACTCCCAGGATTTGCCTCAGCTCGTCGAGCACTTCCTCGAGCGGATGGGCCGGGATATTCCGGTGAAGCGAGTGGATCAGAGCGCCCTGAGCAAGCTGACCGCGCACGATTGGCCGGGAAATGTGCGCGAGCTCGAGCACGTGCTGGAGCGGGGAGTAATTCTAGCCGGAGAGAATCCGGTGTTGACCGCACGGGAGATCGACTTTGGCCTGTTGGTGAACTGAACGCTGCAAAAGCCGTTGCAAAGGGTGCCGTGGGGAGAAGGAGGGGCGGGGAATGATGCCTCTCGGGAGGACGCAATGAGCATGGAGATCGCAACCGAATTGAGCGACCAGATCGCGCGCTATCTCGACCTGGCTGCGGCGGAGGCCAAATTGACGGCCGTCAACATGGCTAATGTGGATACGCCCGGCTACCGCACGGTCGGAATGGACTTTGAGGCCGAGATGCGCGGGGCGCTCGACGATGTGGACCAAGGACATGCACCGCGAAAAATGCGCATCACGGAAGTGGACGGCCTCATCTCGCGGCCCGACGGTAACAACGTTTCCGTCGATCGCGAAAGCCTTCGTCTAGCCGAGGCGCAACTCAAATTCCGCACCGGTGTGGCCCTGCTCAGGCAGGAGTACCAGCGCGTCATGGACGCCATCCACGCCGACAAATCGTGATGCGCGGCTCGTGTTTCGTGATTCGCGAAACCTGAACGCCGACTGCGAATCACGATCCGCGAATCACGAACCACGACGCACCACGGGAGCAATGACAATGAATCTGTTTGGCATGATGGATACCTCGGGTAGCGCCATGCAGGCGGAACGGATGCGCGCCGAAGTGGTGGCCGCGAACATGGCCAATGCCGAAACCACGCGCACCGCGCAGGGCGGTCCTTACCACCGTCAGGAGGTGGTTTTCGCCGCTAACCGAGGCGATCCCAACTTCTTCGAATCCATCGCGGAGGCATCGGCTGGCGGTGCGCCACCGGCTGCTGCGCCGCTTCCGACTCTTGCGCTGCCCGGCGAGGCAACCGTTGCGCCCGGCGTGCACATCTCAGCGGTTGTCGAAGATCCCTCGCCGCCCCTCAAACGCTACGATCCCGGTCATCCCGATGCGGGACCGGATGGCTACGTTTCTTATCCCGACATTAACCCCCTTACAGAGATGGTGGACCTGATGGGTGCGACGCGTGCATATGGCCTTAATGGCGCTGCCGTGCAGGCCGAGAAGGGAATGATCACGTCGGCGCTCGAAATTGCCAAATCCTGAGGCGGCCGCGTGGGCCATTGGAAGGCCTGAAAGTACGCGAGGCTGGGGCGAAGTTAGGGGGAATGCATATGTTGACGGCCATTAATCTTGTAGCGGCTGCACCCGGTGCCGTGAGTACTGGCGCTACAAACTCGCTTGCGGCGCAAACAAAACAGTCCGCCGCAGCTTCTCCCTTTGCGGATTTGATCAGCGACGCCGTGGGTCAGGTGAATCAACTGGAGGCGGCTGCGCAGACGGCAGCGACCGGCCTGATGACCGGCTCCGGCGTGGACGTGCATCAGGCGATGATTGCCACTGAGAAGGCCAATATGGCCTTCGAACTGGTGCTGGCGGTACACAACAAGGCCGTCCAAGCCTACCAGAACGTGATGGGCATGCAGTTTTAAGCCGGCTCGCAGTTGCAAGCGACAAAGGCGCGGCGAGGGGCAAGCGAGGCAGCGAAAGGCGCGAGGGCGAAGAGCCTGCTCCAGCGAGTTTCTCAGGCGGGTCAAGCGGGTGGCCGTGAGGACTTCGTGAGCGGATGCAGAGCGGCGGGACAGAGAAGCCATGGCCATGGGAACACAGTTAGAGAAGACTCCGCCGGCGCTGGGACAGGTGCAAAAGGGCGGAAGGCTGTCGGGGCTATGGGGCCTGATGCGGGTGCGGTGGGCGCAGATGCCTTCCTCGCAGCGCGGCTGGGCGATCGCGGCGGCGGTCATGCTGGCGGCATTGCTGGGCGGGCTGACATGGTACGGCCTGCGGCCCGACTGGCGCACTCTCTATGCGGGCCTCGATCCCGACGACGTGCGGCAGATGGAACAAATTTTGGCGCAGGCTCAGATTCCCTTTGAACCCACCAGCGATGGATCGGGCATTCTGGTTCCGGCGGCGCTGTTGGACAAGGCCCGACTGGCCGTTGCGGCCAAGGGCGGCGTCAAAAGCGGCCGGCTAGGATTTGAGATTTTCGACAAGCCCAACTGGGTAGGTTCGGAGTTCGATGAGCAGGTGAACTATCAACGCGCTCTCGAGGGGGAGCTTGAGCACACCATTGGCACTCTCTCCGATGTTGCTTCGGCGCGGGTGCATCTGGTGATGCCGCACGATTCGCTCTTTCGCGATGAGGAGCGCCCGGCGAAGGCCGCGGTGGTGCTCAAGCTGCGCCGCCGTACGCTGGCCGAAGGGGAGCCGGAAGCCATTCGCAACCTGGTCGCTTCGGCCGTCGACGGGCTTGCGCCCGACCACGTGGTGCTGGTGGATGCTGCAGGCAACTCCCCACTGGGTCCCAAGACACCTGAGGCCCTGCAGTTGAGCGCCGAGCAAGCCCTCGAAGACAAGCTGGTAGCCACGCTCGAACCGGTAACGGGCATCGGCAATGTGCGCGCCTCGGTGACGCTGGATTTCGATGCGCAGGCCTCGGAAGAAACCGACGAGAGCTACGATCCGGCAAAAACCGTCACCCTGTCGATGCAGCGCACCGAGCAGACCACAGGCGCCCAGCCCGTCGCTGCCGGCGTTCCAGGCGTAGCCTCGAATGCGCCCAATACTCAGGCTCTTCCTGTCTATCCCCATGAAACCGCCCCGCCCCAATCCTCCAAAACCGAGTCCGGAACCTACGCCGCCTCGAAGACAGTGCGGCATATAGTGGATAACCCTGGGCGGGTGCGCAGACTTACTGCGGCCATCGTCGTTAACGACCGGCTGATGCAGCCCGCGACCAAAGATCGCGCGGCGGTTTGGCAGCCGCGTTCCACCGATGAGTTGCGCAACCTGACGGCGCTGGCGCAGGCGGCGGTAGGGTTCGATGCGACGCGCGGCGACGTACTCACGGTGCAAGACTTGGCGTTCGACGAAAATCGCCCTGCGCCGCCGGTGGCTCTTTCCGAGCAGGCCCTGCACACCGCCGAAAGTTCGCCTAACCTCATCAAGTACGCTGCACTTCTGCTCGGCCTGCTCATGGTGCTGGCCTTCGGCCTTAGGCCCGCGATCCGGCGAGCCAGCACAGCGCCGGCTACCGCCGGAGGAAACGCAAAGACGTCGCGCTGGGAACTGCCTGCGGGCTCGAAGGGCGTTGCTGCGCAGGTCGCGGCGAGCCCGGCTGAGCCGGCGGAGATCGATCCGGAGCGGCAGCGGGCACAGGAGATTTTCGATCAGGTGAGCTCGCATTTGAAACGCGAGCCTACGCAAAGCTCTCGGCTGTTGCAAAGCTGGATTCACTCCGATTGATGGCGGCGGACACGCCTGAAGCCAAGCAACAGATGGATTGGCGCGGGCCAGACGATGAAGCGGAACCTGGGCATGAAGGAAATAACGCGGGCCGGGGAAACGGGGAAAGGAACGGGCTTTGGCGGAGCAGGGAATTGAGAGCGGGCCGCCGCGGCGGCGCCAGACAGCCAGTCTTTCCGGGGTGCGCAAGGCAGCGATCCTGCTGGTAGCCGTGGGCGAGGAGTTGGCCAAGGAGGTGTTGCGCGTTCTCCCGGAAGCAGACGTGCAGCGCATCACAGAGGAGCTAGCCGACCTGCGCGGCGTCACGCCGGAGCTCTCCTCCGAGGTGATCGAGGAATTCTGGCAGCTTCTCGACACCCATCACTTTATTGTGCACGGCGGTCTGGACTACGCGCGGCGTCTGTTGATCGATACCTTCGGCAAGGAGCGCGCCGACGATCTGCTGGCGCTAATGCGACGCTCCCAGGAGGAAGCGCAGGGCAATCTGGCCAAACTGCAGCGCACCGATCCGCAGCAACTGGGCAAGCTCCTTGATTCCGAGCATCCGCAGACGATCGCGCTGGTGCTGGCTCACCTCGACCCGCGCCGCGCCTCTACGGTGCTTGACAACCTGAGCGAGGACCACAAAGTCGTGGCTGTGCAGCGGCTGGCGGAAATGCGGCAGTTCTCACCGGAAATGGCGCAGAAAGTGGCGTTGATTTTGCACCGGCGGCTGGAGAACGTGGGCGACACGGCGCGCCGCAGCTACTCGGGCTTCAAGGCTGTCGCGGATCTGCTGAACCGCCTCAATGCCGAGGAGGCAAAGAAGATTCTTGAGGCCATTGAAGAGGATCAACCGGAGCTTGCGTTGAGCATACGCAATCTGATGTTCACCTTCGAGGATCTGGTCACCGTGCCTCCGGCCACCATTCGCGAGATCGTGTCCGGCGTCGACAAGCGGCAATTGGCGCTTGCACTCCGCGGGGCCAACGAGGATCTACGGGCTCAGATATTCAAGGCCATGAGCTCACGCGCGGTGGAAATGCTCAAGGAAGACATGGAGATTCTGGGCCCGGTGCGCTCGCGCGAAGTGGCGCAGGCGCAGCAGGAGATTCTGAATCTGGCGCGCCGGCTCGAGGCCGAAGGCAAGGTGGTTTTGAAACTCGAAACCGGTGACGAAATGATGGCGTAGCGTGTGACTATGGCGGTTTACCAATTGGTGAAGAGCGAAGCCGATGCGGTCAGGCGGCGTTTTCCTTCAAGAAAGCACCACTTCGCTCGGCTTAGAGCCTCCGCAGGATCTGGAGAACCGCTCTAGCGGCGAAGCCGGTTGAGCAGCGGGAAGATGCGCACAAGACCAGCGAACGGGAGCAAGACCAGCCAAAGAGTTCTTTGATGAAAGGAAAGCTTCGAGCAGGCGATGGCAGCGGAAAAGAGTCTCGGCGGTAGAACGGTGGAAAGCTTCGAATACGCCGCCTGTCCCAACGCGCCGCCGCAGCCTGCCTGGGATGGATGGGCCGAGACCGACGAGGACCCGGCCGCCGCGCCGCGGGACGGAACATCGAGGAATGGAGGGCACGTCATCGGCGCAAAATTCGAGGAGCGGCTGGCTGAAGAAACCCGGCGATCGTTCGAAAGCGGCCGCGAGCGCGGCCGCGAAGAGGGCCGGCGCGCCGAACGCGAAGCCCTGGCTCCAGCGGCGGCAGCGGAGGCCGAGGTCCGCCGTCGGCAAACGGCCGATCTCGTTGAGAACTTCACTCGCGAGCGCGACCGCTATCTCCAGGCTGTCGAGCGCGAGGTGGTGCGTCTGGCGCTTGCCATTGCAGCGCGCATCCTGCGCCGCGAAGCACAGATGGATCCGCTTCTGTTGACCGGAGCTGTGCGTGTAGCGTTGGGACAGCTTGCGGCCGCATCGGAAGTCCGTCTCCGCGTTCCCGCCAGAGAATCCGGCTTGTGGAAAGAAACCGTCGCTATCTTGCCCAATCTGACGGTGAAACCCCTGGTCGTGGCGGAAGAAGGCATGTTGCTCGGCGATTGTGCGATCGAATGCAAAGTGGGGACTGTCGATATCGGAATTCGCGCCCAGTTGAGCGAGATCGAGCGTGGGTTCTTCGATCGCGGCGGCGCGCCGGACGGACAGGCGGGCCAGCCAGCCGTTATCTCTGCGCAGGAACCGGCGCCTGCCGAGGCCCACGCATGACCGATTTGCTCGAACGCTACTTCGCGCGCCTCGAATGCCGTCAACCCTGGCGATGGCGCGGCCAGGTCCTCGAATCGGTGGGCCAGACCATCGAGTCCACGGGCCCCCCGGTCTCCGTAGGCGAGTGCTGCGAGATCGAAGACCGCAATGGGCGAGCGCACCGCGCCGAGGTTATTGGTTTTCGCGGATCGAATGTTTTGTCGATGCCGGTGGAGACTGCGGAGGGCATCCGCTTGGGCGATTCGGTGTGGGCGCTAGGCACGATGCCTGAAATTGAAGTCGGCCCGGCGCTGATGGGGCGCGTTTTGAATGCTTTGGGGGAGCCCATCGACGAGGGCCGACCTCCTGCAACCGCGACAAAACTGCCTCTGGACGGTGCCGTGCGTCCGCCGCTCGATCGCGCAGCCATTACCGAGCCGCTGGGAACGGGCATCCGGGCTATTGACGCCCTGCTCACAGTGGGCCGCGGCCAACGTGTTGGCATCTTCGGCGGGTCGGGCGTCGGCAAAAGCACGCTTATCGGCATGATGACGCGCAATACCGAAGCCGAGGTAACGGTTGTGTGTCTGGTCGGCGAGCGCGGCCGCGAGGTTGGCGAGTTTCTCCGCGATTCTCTGGGGAAGGATGGTTTGGCGCGCGCCGTGGTTGTGGTGTCGACCTCTGACCAGTCTCCGCTCCTGCGCCTGAGGGCGGCTCTGGCTGCGATCACGCTAGCCGAATTCTTTGCTGCGCAGGGTAAAAACGTGCTGCTGGTGCTCGACTCGATTACGCGCTTTGCTATGGCGGCGCGCGAGATCGGACTCGCTGCCGGAGAGCCGCCCACCGCCAAGGGCTACACGCCTTCGGTCTTCACTCGCCTCGCGCGTCTGGTAGAACGCGCAGGCCGTTTTCGCACCGGCTCGATTACAGCGTTCTACACGGTGCTGATGGAAGGCGACGACCAGCAGGATCCCCTTGTGGACGCTATGCGCTCGCTCCTCGACGGCCACATTGTGCTCTCTCGCGCGCTCGCCGGCGAGGGCTGGTACCCGCCTATCGAAGTGCTGGATTCGATCAGCCGGCTCATGCCTGCGGTTGTTTCAGCGGCGCACCGCGAGCAGGCCGCGCTGATACGCAAGCTACTGGCAGTTTATGCCCGCTCCGAGGATCTGGTGCGCATCGGCGCTTACAAGCCGGGCGCGGACCCGGATCTCGACCGCGCCCTGCGCGCGCGCGATGCCATTCGCGGTTTTCTCGTGCAGACAGCCGGCGAGCGCGTTCGCTTCACCGATTGTCTGGACCGCCTCACCACGCTGGCAGCGGAGATCTAAGACATGGCAGTTTCGCGCGCCATGCGGCGCTTGCTTCAGGTTCTCGAAATTCAAGAAGACGAGTGCCGGACGGCGATGGAATCCGCGCGTGCGGAACTCGGGAGGTTGGAGCACGCGCTCGCCTGGAGCAGGGGGCGTGAGCGCGGCGGCCGCCGGCTGGTTGCGTCCAGCGCCGTCACCGGCGAGATCGCAGACCGGATTGCGGGGATCGAGGAGACTCGCACTGGTAAACGCATCGCCGCGGCTCTGGCGCAACGAATCGCGGAAGCACAATTGGCCGTGGATGCGCGGCGCCGCGAGTTTCTCGGCAAGCGCATCGAACGGCGGCAAACCCAGACGCTCATCGAGGAATCGGAGGCACTGGAGAGAGTTGAGGCGGCGCGCCGCGCGCAGCGAGAGCTCGACGACTGGTTCCTGAGCCGGCGGGGCAAGCCCTAAGAGACGCAGCGCGAAAAATATCGGCAGGCCCTCATTGTCCATCGCAAACTGGAGCGGTATCGTTCCGAAGCCACAACCGTCACGGCTAAGGCGGCGAATCGACGCCGGTTCCTGGTCGTTGGTACAAACGACGGGAAATAGCGACCTTGAAAAATACTCAATAGGACAAACCAACTTTGCTTCCGCAGCAACGCGTTGCTTGTCGCCTTGAGCAGGCAAATCTTGAGAGAAACAGTGCAACGATTCAGGGGCTTATTCGGAATCGGGAAAATTGGGTTCATCCCTGACATTCTTCTAACCCCTTTTGACATTTTTTTGGCACGCCATCTGCATCTTGGTCGCTACATGATCGGGACCGCAGGCAGAAACCTCGGAGCAGAAATTGAACTGGGTGGGAGAACCGGACCAGAGCAGAGTCCGACGGCAGCGACCCGCCTCGGCCGTCAATTGAGCGTCAACTGGTTCCGGCCGGCGAGCGGCAATCTTTACTCCAGTTTGGCTTCCGGAACACCGAGTTTTCGGTCCAGTTGGCAGTCGGTGGTGAACGGGTGGCGTGCAGGTCCGCGCGGCGCGAACGACTCAGAGAACGAACAGGGAAGTGGAGGTGCCACGCCCGGCGTCATGAACGGGGCCATGGACGGCTCCGTGGCCAACAAGGAGCAGGCCGTTCTTTCGACTGCGGGAGGAGGCTCGATTATCGCATCGAGACGCCTTACAGCGCAGCAGAATGGATTTGCTACGAACGCGTCCGATGCAGAGGACGTTCAGTTGCACAGAGGCCGATCGCAGTGGAAGTCCGCGCAAGATACGGCCACGCGGCCGGCGTCAACTGTAAGCGCTGCCGCAACAAGCGCAGAACCAACCAGAACGGAATATCAGGATGCAACGAATCGCGATCGTGTTGAATTCGCGGTGCAACACGATCGCCAGGAAAATACTCAGCTGGACGCAAATGCGGGCGCGCAAACCACTGTGCCAGCAATCGCAACGTCCACCGTGCCTCCGCTCGCGCCGGCTTCTGCGGAAAATCCCGCGTGGACGCAATCTGCCGACGCAGCTCCCATATCCGAATCGGTCTTCGTACTATCGGGTTGGGGTTCTACGCAAACCCGAGCACTGGAGAGACTGCCCGGCGCGGGGATGACCATGACCGCCCCAGCAGGAACTTCCATGGTCTCCAGCCGTGTCGCGCCGCTGGCCGCTGGAACGCGAGCCATGCCCGTAGGCCCGGCATCTATTCTGCATAGCAATGAACATGGCGACATAGCAAACCAGGCCGCGGCATCCTATCCGGAGGATTCTACGGAACCAGGCACGAGCCAGCGGATGACTATGCATTCTTCTACGCAGACACCGCCCGCTAGCGCACAGAGCGGCCCATCGACGCCGGACAGCGAAATACCTCCCGCGTCCGGAGAAAATGTCGTGGCCTCAACGGTGCCTCTTCCAATCGCTCCCGGTACAGATCAAAGCAGCGCAGATGCTGTGCGAAATGGTTCGACGCAAATGGAAGGACGCGCCGTTTCCCGCGCGGCGTCACGCGATGCGACCGGAGAACCGGTTGCAGCTCCGACGCCGGGCACCACAGCCCAGCCCGGCGGCGAAACTGCTGTATCCGCCGCACTGCGCACGCGAGCGGTTCGGCATGTATCTGTGGCGTCTTCTCTGGGGGAAGCTTCGAAGCCCGGCGTGAGCCGCGGAATGGCTCCGGATTCCTCTTCGGAGGTATTGAGCGCAAATGCGCAGCAGCCCACCCAGAGCGCCCGCATCGTCGCAAACAACGCGAGTTTTGTTGTGCAGCCGGCTCCTGTTACAAAAGCTGACCCTCTCACCCACACCACCTACGCCGGGAGTGTCGCACATTTTTCGGCATCTCCCACAAGTGGCTCAGGGACGGCTGCAACGAGCGCCTATACGCCACAGGATAACTCGAAGCCCGCGGAGGAACGCGCCGTGCCGCGGGTAGCATCTCACGATGCTGCTGGGGGACCCGGCGCCCTCACGCCGCTCGCCGCAGCACAACCGGCCTCCGTCGAGGTCGCCGCATCTGTTGGGCTGCGCGCTCCGGAATCATCCCAGTTGCCCGCGGCGCCGGGGCTCGACCATCAGCATTTCGCGCAAGCTGCTTCGGCGGCAGCGTCCGCCCGGGAAACCTTTTCCGCTCTCGATGCCGGCGGTTCGCTGGGAACACCGGCATGGACCCATGCGGGAAGCCAGCACGCCGAAGCCGGCTTTCGTGATCCGGCTCTAGGATGGGTCGGCGTGCGCGCCGATCTTAACGCGGGCGGCATTCATGCGACCCTTGTGCCGAGCTCTGCAGCGGCGGCTGAGGCATTGAGCGGACACCTTGCGGGGCTTAACACGCATCTGGCGGAGCAGCAGGCGCCCCTAGCTTCCCTTTCAATGGCTTCGCCGGGCGAAAGCGGTATCGACAGCGGTTTAGGCCAGCATATGCACCAAGGTGCGGACGAAAACGCTCAGGGCGCCGCGCCCGGACAATCTCAAACAACGTCGCCACAAAATGCGGCGACGGACGTGGGCACTTCAATATCGATTTCTGCGGAGCAGAGCAGCGGTTTGGACTCGCACGCACACTCAGATGATCTACGCGGCACACATATCTCCGTGATGGCATGACCCACGCGCGTTCTTAGGCGCGAGACAGAGAGGAAAGATGGCGGCAACCGCAGGAATCTTCAATCACGCAATGACAGCGGGACAGACGTTGCCGAGCAACACGGCTGCGCCGATGGCAGCCTCCACATCCGGCACAAGCAGTTCGAACAGTTCCAACGGATCAAGCGAGAATTCAGCCACTGTCTCGGCCGACGACTTTCTCACTCTTTTGGTAACCGAGCTGCAGAATCAGGATCCGACCGAGCAGACGGACCCGAATGAGTACATCAACCAGCTCGTTGAGGTAAATAGCCTTGAGCAACTGATTAGCATCAATCAGACATTGAGCACCGATCTCGGCGGTTCGTCGGGCGCCTCCAACAATGGAACATCTCCAGATGTCATTACTGCAGCGTCGAACGCCGACAACTCAGCCGCACCGGCATCTGTTGCAGCGGGGCCGCCGACGGCATCCCATGTTGCCAGATCTCCGCTTTCCGCTTCACCTAACGGTGCGGCCCCCAGCGGATCCGCTCCGCGGACCGCCTCACACGTCATGGGCAATCTGAGCGTTCCCGATGCCAATCCCGCTGCGCAAAGCGTGGCGCATGCACTCACCCGGCCCACGCACGCGGCGGTGGTCCAGGGAGTTCCGTCTGCCAGCCAATAATCCTATTCACCTGCCCGGTACTTGACCTGGCGAAACCACATCGTACGCAACTAGGAGAACAACCATGGCAACTTTCTCAATTCCGCTGACCGGGCTTAAGGCCGACTCCACCTCTTTGAACACCGTTGCAAACGATCTTGCCAACATGAACACAACGGCATTTAAGTCGCAAACAACGAACTTCTCCGATCTTTTCTACCAGGAGATCGGCACCACGGGAGCCGGAGATCCAATCCAGGTGGGAGCGGGCGTGCGCGTGATATCGAATGAGACGGACTTTACCCAAGGCTCCATCAACTCCACCGGCAACTCCACTGACGTAGCGTTGGACGGCAACGGCTTCTTTGTGCTCAGCAACGGCAGCGGCGGTTATGAGTATACCCGCGCTGGCAATTTCACACTGCTGAACGCCGCAGGAGGCCTGGTCACCTCGAACGGCCTCAGCGTAATGGGCTATCCGGCAGTCAATGGCGCGGTGAATACCAATGCTCCGCTGACGGCGATTAGCATCCCGGTCGGTCAGGTGCAGCAACCGCAGGCCACTACGTCGATGAATATGACCGCCAACCTCGATTCCGCCTCGGTCACGGGGACACAGTTCCCCTCTGAGATCACGGTCTACGATTCCCTCGGCCAGGCCCACATCGCGGGGATAACTTTCCAGCAAACGGCAACCAACACTTGGAGCTACTCGGTGGCCTTGCCGGCCGCAGACTATACGACACCTGCCTCGGCTCCGGCGGCGATCGCCGGAAGTATGACTTTCGACACCAGCGGCAATCTCGCCACCGTGAACGGCAAGAACGTGGGAACCGCAGCTGGCGATGTCTCCTCAATCGCGCTCGCCCTCTCAACGGCGCCCCCCAGTGCCACCGCCCTAGCCGATGGAGCAGCAGTCCTGAGCATCAACTGGAACCTGCTGGGCCCGAGCGGAACGCCCACCATCAGCCAGGTCGATACAGCCTCGGCAGTTTCCGGAACCTCCCAGAATGGCCACGCCAGCGGACAATATCAAAGCTTCTCCATTGGGTCTGACGGCACGGTATCGGTTACCTACTCCAATGGGCAAATTCAGAACGTAGGTCAACTGGCACTGGCCAACGTAGCCAACGCGCAGGGTCTCATGCTGTTGGGTAACGGAGACTACTCTGCCACCCTGGCCAGCGGCGCGGCGGTAGTTGGAACTTCGGGCACGGCGGGTCTGGCGTCAGTGCAGGACAGCGCTCTTGAAGCATCGAACGTCAATGTCTCCACCGAGTTTTCCAACCTGATCGTTGCGCAGCGGGCCTTTGAGGCCAACGCAAAATCGGTGACGACCTTCGACACGATTATGCAGGACACCATCAACATGGTTCATTGAGATACCTCCTCCTCCTCCTCCTCCGATCTGCGGTTTTCTTGAGGGCGGTCTTTTCGGGCCGTCCTCTTTTTGTGTGCCGAGCATGTTCAACGGCTTGGAGGTGCAAGTCGTCTTCACATCCTGATGGAGGAGAAGTGATAGCCAAGCGCCCGGGGATCGTCGCGAGGTGATTTCTGAAAGCAGCGTGGAGCAAAAGCGCGAGCCGATGGACAAGAACCGGATATGAGGCATACGGTGCCGGAGGAGCGAGCAAATGATCGCAAGATCCATATCCATCAAGGGCACTGGTTGTAAATCCGGCGGTTGTGCGCGGAGGGCGGTTGAACTTACCTCGGGAGGTCTGCTGCATGTTCCGGAATCGGGACTGAGGGTGAAGCAATCACCCTGACCGTGCGGCAGAAGTCAGCAGCGGGCGTAGTAGGCTGCTTCGGCGACTGAAGGCCCAAACGGCAGGAAGTGGCAAGTAGACAGCGGGACTCGATGAGCGCCAAGCGGCAGAAAATCCAGCTTCGGCTGGCCTTCGATCAGGAGGGGCGGAGTGAAGCTCCAAGGGCTTCTGGTGAAGGGACCGAAACGCACACGGCGAAACGCATGTTCGAAAGCCCGGCCAGTAACGATGAACAACTGATGGAAGAGGTCTGCGAGCGGGAGAACTGCCTGCAGGCCTTGAAGCGAGTGAAGTCCAACAAGGGCAGTGCGGGCATCGACGGCATGACGGTCGGGCAGTTGCCCGGCTACCTGAAGGAGCACTGGCCAACCACCCGCGAGCAGCTGCTGAGTGGAACCTACAAGCCACAACCGGTGAAACGGGTAGAGATACCCAAGTGGGAGTGAACCGGTCCTTGGCCGCTCGCACGGCCGGGAGCGCTCACGGCCCGTGACGCATAGCCAATAGCCGCGCTCTGAGCTATGCGTTTCCAATCTCATACTTCGATTCGCTCGGCCTTCCACGGCTGCGCGTCGATTCCTAGCTCAATCCAGCGAACCGCCCGGTGCGGACCCGCATGCCGGGTGGTGTGGCAGGGGAGG